>JGI20155J14468_10000005_pt1 | contig 172565 bp, 181 predicted proteins | sample COG_05_FD_14468 | JGI IMG/M metagenome (IMG submission 14468) | reverse complement strand
TATTTCATCTCTATCATTCGTTGCACTTTTTTCTCCTCTATTCGAAGCAATCTCATACCATGTGTACGCCTTGATATAATCTTGAGGGGTACCTTTAGCATCGGCATATAAATGACCTAATTTGTACTGTGCTTTTGCATAATCTTGTGTAGCTGCTTTGGTGTACCAATAGACTGTCTCTTTATGATCTTGAGGAACACCATGACCATTGGCGTACATATAGCCTAGATAGTATTGTGCTTTTGCATCACCATCTTCTGCTGCTTTTGTATACCAATAAACTGCCTGTTTATAATCTTGAGCCGTGCCTAATCCATTGTAGTGCATCACGCCTAGATTCGATTGTGCCTCTGTATCTAGATGACCTTGTTCTGCTGCTTTTGTATACCAATAAACTGCTTTTTTATAATCTTGAGATGTGCCTAGTCCATTGTAGTGCATCATACCTAGGTTCAATTGTGCCTCTGCATTTAGATGATCTTGTTCTGCTGCTTTTGTATACCAATAAACTGCCTGTTTATAGTCTTGACGCGTACCTAATCCACTGTAATGCATCATTGCCAAATTGTATTGAGCACCTCCACGGCCTTCTTTTGCTAACTTTGTATACAACTCAATCGCCGTAGCATAATCGCCGCTTATTGAGGCACGACCTGCTGCCAAAAACTCATCTGCAAAGCTATTTGATGTTATTATAATTAGAAATAGAATTACCGAGTGTTTAATAATAGTCACCATTGTTAATTAATTTTTGACTCTAAAATACTTTAAACTAATCATTTTTTCTCCAACATATCATGCATGGATTGAAGTATAGATGTCACTCGATAAATTAGTCCAGATAAGAAACAAATTTATTGCAAAACAATTACGTAGAACTTTGCAGAGTAGATTCTTTTATTTTATCCTCTCATCGACTAATTATTTTTCTGCATTAAAAATACCGAAATAAAATTTGCATGCCCTTGCCCTATTAATTTGTATTTTAATCAGGGAATTAAGATCTCAAAGATAACGTCTGATGGTATGCTGTTAGAGAAAACAAACTATAGAATAACATGGAACTAATTCTGTTATCGACATAATAAATAAAAAAGAATATGTGCACTGCAATCTTTTGCGTCGTCTTGCAGCAATATTTTACGATTGCTTATTGCTCACTGCTATCCTGTTTGTTGCCACCGCCATCTTAGTGTCTTTGATCGGAGGCAATGCGATTGAAGGAGGTAATATTGTTTATAATGCCTTCTTATTATTGGTTAGTTTTTTTTATTTCAGTTGGCATTGGGTAAAAGGTGGACAAACATTAGGCATGCGTAGCTGGCATATTTTTGTCATGAACGAATCGATGCAAGTTATTAACTGGAAACAAGCATCTCTAAGATTCTTATACGCACTGCTTTCTTTATTATTACTCGGTTCAGGTTTTGCTTGGTCTTTATTTAATAAAAAAAAATATACCTTGCATGATAGGTTGTCAAAGACCTGCTTAATTGTAACTAAGAATTGACTATTAATAACTATTACTTAACCTGTGATAGATATAAGAAAAAACTAAAATCGTTGGCAAACAAGCGCTAAAAAATGCAGGCACGCCATAAATAAGTCCAAGGTGACCGCTTACCTGATTTAATAAATTAAAAGTAATACCGATTAAAGCACCAACAAAGACACGTTGGCCTAAACCCATTGGTCGCGCTTCACACCTGACAACACAAATAGACAACAATAACATTGCAATAATTGAAAACGGGCTAATCAATTTTGACCAAAATGCTTGTATGTATTGTTTGCTACTCTGACTATTAGACTTTAGGTAATCGATATAACTGATCAAACCTAAAATCGACAAATAGCGTGGTTTGATTGTAACCATATTAATAACCTCTGGATTTAATAATGCTTCCCATTTAGCAGTATCATAATTATTGTTTGTTACTTGTTCTTCTGTGATGTTAGTCTTGGATATATCATACAGTACCCAATTACTTTCATTGTATTCTGCATGTTTTGCATAAATACTAGACCTCAAATGATGTTCTTTATCGAATTCATAAATATAGATTTCCTCAACACGATCTCCGGGTAAAATCTTTCTTATGTTTATATAATTATCTCCATCACGAGACCAAAACCCATGTTTAGTCTTCATAGCTATCTGTTTGGTCAAGGCTATCGAACGTTTTTGTTGCGCGGCCTGTTCCGTCACTGGAGCGACGATTTCTCCTATCAATATACTGATAACAACAAAAATCAAGCCCGTCTTGATTAGTGAATAAGCCAACTGCACTTGTGACATTCCTGACGTTCGAATAACAGCCAACTCAGATGTGTTTGCTAACATGCCAAGTGTAGCCATACTGCCAATGACAATTGCTATCGGAAAAAGCTCATAACTCAAACGCGGAATAGTTAACAGCACATATTGAACAGCATCCGCTACTTCGTAATTACCTCGACCAGTGTCATCAAGTTGATCTACTAAAGAAAAAAATGAAAATACTGCAACCAATGCAAACAAAGCTAGAATACTGTTAACTAGTATGCTTCTACCTATGTATCGATCAAGTATCATTTATTTCAAGAGTCGTCTGCTGGTATCAATTGAAGTTCATGTTCACCTTTTTTCAAATATCTATATTTTGGTAAATAATAAAATATTAATAATACCGCTAGTAAGATCATATGCACCCACCACAAACCAATAACCTCAGGAAGAACATCCCGGCTAAGTAAGGTCTTTGCAATACCAAGCAAGTTGCTATAAATGAGGTAAATTGAGATGCCAATTAAAAATGGCATATATCTACGTTCACTAGTATTCGACTGGATCAGCAATATTGCAAGTAGTGACAATAACAAACAGGAAATAATTAGTGAAATACGCCATTGAAATTCGGCTTGATGTATCTTGTTTTCAGAACCCATTATTTCAGTTGTTAATAACGCTCCAGTTTTTCCACCACGAGCATTTTGCTCTGCAGTTTCTGTAAGAATTGCATATTTTTCATATTCAGTAATCTCATAATTAAGTGAACCTGGCTCGGCTACATAGCGTCGCCCATAACTGAAAACGATGTATTTGTTTCCTGACTTTTTGTCGACCTTAAAACGAGCACTATCAGAGGTTAGTACACCAAGTTTTGCATCTTTTCTGACTTGCAGAAAGACCTCCTCCATTGAGAGATTATCGAGTGATGGTTTCTGAACATAAACGACTCGGTCACCCTTACTAAACTCTTTAAACTGCCCTGCTTTAATACCTGAAATATCAGATTCTTGTTTGGCTCGCTCTTTCAAATCATGAACTCCCTGTTCCGCCCAAGGTGCAAGATACAGAGTAATTACAGAGACAAACAAACAAAAAACCAAAGCAAATCGGATTACCACGCTAATTTGAAATGATTTACTCACACCAGACGCTGACAATATCACTAGTTCTCTATCATTAGACATGCGAGAGAAAGCAAGCAACATTCCAATAAATATTGAAATCGGTAGAATCTTTGGTAATGTTGCTAACATTTTATAAGCCAACATCAAAAATAGCATTTCTGCTGGCAAACTGCCTTCAGCTGCATCAGCAAGAAAGCCAACGAAGCGATTACTGGCGATTATAAGAATAAGTAAACTGAGTATCCATATTAACTTTTGCAACAACTCTCTGTAGATATAGTTATGGATAATCATAATTTTGATTTCATAAAAAATTCAGTTTTGCTTAGTTGAGGATAAATGAATAAACTTGACTAAAGTAACGGCTTAGACCATTTTTTTACTGTTTTTAACAAAAAACCAACTGATTATGACATGCTTATTGTTAAAGTGCAGGAAATTAATCAAGCAATAATATAAATAGAGATGTTAACAACCATGGAGCTAGAATGGATTTCAACATAAAAAGTGGAAACCCCGAAAAACAGCGAACAGCTTGCGTAATAGTTGGTATTTTTGAATCAAGACGACTATCAACAGCTGCAAAAGCCATTGATACATTGAGTAAAAAACACTTGTCTAATCTGATTCGTCGTGGAGATATGGATGGCAACAAAGGACAATATTTACTATTACACAATGTGCCTGGCATGATTGCAGACCGCGTGTTGTTAATAGGCTGTGGCAAAGAAAGAGACATTAATGATAGAAACTATCGCACAATCATAACGAACAGTATTCAAGCATTGAAAAATACAGGTTCTCTTGATTGTGTTAACTATCTCAGTGAATTGATGATAAAAGGACGTGACCATGAGTGGAAAATAAAACAAGCGGTTCAAGCTGCACAATACTGTTTATATCAATATGATGAATTAAAAACTAAAAAGAAAACGAGTAGAAATCCATTACGAAAAATCACTTTTACAGTGCCAACACGTCGTGAATTGCCACAAGGTGAAATCGCGATGCAAGAAGGTCGAGCTATTTCCAATGGAATTAAGTTTGCCCGTGATCTTTCCAATAAACCTTCTAATGTGTGCACACCGGATTATCTCGCACAAGAAGCAACCGCGTTAGGCAAAAAACATCACTTGCTGACTGTAGACATATTGGAAGAAGCTGATATGAAAAAACTGGGTATGGGTTCCTTGCTTTCTGTATCTCAAGGCTCTGCCAGACCTGCGAAATTAATTACTATGGAATATAAAGGTTCTAAAAAAACACAAAAACCGATTGTTTTGATTGGTAAAGCCATTACCTTTGATACTGGTGGCATATCACTCAAACCCGGAGCAGCGATGGATGAAATGAAATATGATATGTGCGGCGGCGCAAGTGTTTTTGGCACAGTTGCCGCCATCGCAGAACTTGGCTTACCATTAAATGTTGTAGGTGTAATTCCTGCTGTTGAAAATATGCCTAGTAGCACTGCTACCAACCCAGGAGATGTATTTACTAGTATGTCAGGTCAAACTATTGAAGTACTCAACACTGATGCTGAAGGTCGATTGATATTGTGCGACGCTATTACATACAGTGATCGCTTTAACCCCGAAATCGTGATCGACATTGCCACGTTAACAGGGGCATGTGTAATCGCCTTGGGAAAACATGCAACAGGTCTGTTAAGTAATCATAATCCATTGGCAAGAGAATTACTTAATGCCGGTGACGAATCCGGTGACCGTGCTTGGCAATTACCTTTATGGGATGAGTATCAACAACAAATAAATAGCCCCTTTGCAGATATAGCTAATATTGGTGGTCGAGATGCAGGCACAATAACCGCAGCCTGTTTCTTGTCACGCTTTGCAGAAAAATATCATTGGGCTCATTTAGATATCGCTGGCACAGGTTGGATATCGGGAAGTAATAAAGGAGCAACTGGGCGTCCGGTCTCATTATTGATGCAATATGTTCTTAATCAAACTAAGTAATCTCAGACTTAATTAACAATGCCACGCGTTGACTTTTACATCTTATCTGAGAACAACAGTGTCGATAGATTTGCCTGTGTAATTGCGACTAAAGCGTGGTCAGGTGGCAATAGAGTGCATATACACACACAATCTCAAGAGAATGCGACGCAGTTTGATGATTTACTATGGATATATAGAGACGTCAGTTTTGTGCCACATGAAATATTTGATGGGGATATCAATGATGAAACTCCAGTTACAATTGGCTATAGCAAATATTTTCCAAAAGGGTCACAAGTAATGATTAATTTAGGTTCTGATATTCCTGATTTTGTATCACATTTCGACAGAATCGTTGAAATAGTCGGCGGGAATGAATCTAATAAGCAGTCAGCGCGTCAACGTTTTCGTCAGTACAAGGAAGCGAATTACCAAATACATGACCACAAGATTGAAAAACTGACAGAAAATGATTGATATTAAAATAATCTAGCTAATCAAATTGATGAAGAATTTCATCTCAAAAAAGACAACCCCAACAAAAAAAAATAATTGGAGAATCCCTAATAAAGATTGCTCTAAACAGTCTGCATATGGACAATGCGCCTTTCGATAATAGGGCTTCATATCATTTAACCCCCAATAGAATTTGTTATAACAATGGATAAAACCTATAAGCCCGAAACAATAGAGGCAAATTGCTACGAAAATTGGGAGAGGAAAAATTATTTCTCACCTCAAAATGATAGCAAAGACAGTCGGAAAGCCTATTGCATTATGCTGCCACCGCCCAATGTGACAGGAAGCTTACACATGGGACATGCATTCCAACAGACATTAATGGATGTCTTGACGCGTTACCACCGTATGAATGGTAATGATACCCTATGGCAATGCGGAACTGATCATGCTGGCATCGCCACACAAATGGTCGTTGAACGTCAGCTCCAGCAAAAACATATCTCACGTCATGAACTTGGCCGAGAAAAATTTATCGAAGCGGTTTGGGACTGGAAAGAACACTCGGGAAACACCATCTCTCGGCAATCACGTCGACTTGGAACATCAATGGACTGGTCACGCGAGCGCTTTACCATGGACGAAGGTCTCTCAGAAGCGGTAAAAGAAACATTTGTACGCCTGCATAATGAAGGCTTGATCTATCGTGGTAAGCGCCTTGTTAACTGGGACCCCGTTTTACACACGGCAATATCCGATCTTGAGGTCATCTCTGAGGAAGAAAATGGTCATTTATGGCACATGCGTTATCCATTGAAAAAGCCTGTTGATGGACTAGAATATATTATTGTTGCCACAACTCGTCCAGAGACCATGCTCGGCGATGCTGCTGTTGCAGTAAACCCCAATGATGAACGTTATAAAAACTTAGTTGGTACAGAAGTATTGCTACCACTAACCGACCGCATTTTAACTGTTATCGCCGATGATTATGTTGATCCAAAATTTGGTACTGGTTGCGTAAAGATTACTCCTGCACATGATTTTAATGATTATGAAATGGGTGAACGACATAAGTTAGAAAAAATAAATATTTTTACTATTGACGCTACGCTAAATGATGAGGTGCCAAAAAAGTATCGTGGCATGGATCGTTATGAAGCACGAAAAAAAATCGTTGCCGATCTTGAGCAAAAAGGACTACTCGAGAAGGTAGATGACCATAAATTAATGGTTCCGCGTGGTGATCGTTCTCATGCCGTCGTTGAACCTTACTTGACTGATCAATGGTATGTGAAAATCCAGCCGCTTGCAGATCCTGCTATCAAAGCAGTGAAAGATGGTCACATTAAATTTGTACCTGCGAATTGGGACAAGACCTATTTTGAATGGATGAATAATATCCAAGATTGGTGTATCAGTCGTCAGCTCTGGTGGGGTCATCGTATTCCGGCCTGGTATGACGATGAGGGCAATATTTATGTTGGCCACGATGAAGCCGCTGTAAGAGAGAAGAACAACCTGGGTGATATCAATCTCAAGCAAGATGAAGATGTGCTCGACACATGGTTCTCTTCTGCTCTTTGGCCCTTCTCTACTTTGGGCTGGCCTAAAAAAATGCCTGAGCTTGATAAATTCTACCCGACTAATGTTTTAGTCACCGGCTTTGACATCATATTCTTTTGGGTAGCGCGCATGATTATGTTTGGGCTTAAGTTTATGGACGATGTTCCATTCAAGGAAGTCTACATACACGGTTTAGTTCGCGACGGCGAAGGACAGAAGATGTCCAAGTCTAAAGGTAATGTGCTTGACCCGATCGACTTGATCGATGGGATTGAGCTTGAAGAACTAATCAGTAAACGTACAAGTGAAATGATGCAGCCACAGATGGCAGCAAAAATTGAAAAAGCTACACGTAAACATTTCCCTGACGGAATCGAGTCTTATGGAACTGACTCATTAAGATTCACATTTACTTCATTGGCAACACAAGGCCGTTTTATCAATTTTGAAACAGGCCGAATTGAAGGTTATAGAAATTTTTGTAATAAACTATGGAATGCAGCGCGCTTCGTCATAACCAACGTAGAAGCTCAATCGATTAAAATCGATGAAGGCGACATGAAGTTTGGATTAGCTGAAAGATGGATTACAAGTAAATTGTCTGATGCAGTCTCAGCAACACATGAAGGTATGAGAACCTATCGCTTTGATCTCGCCTCACAAGCGCTCTACGTGTTCACCTGGGATGAATACTGTGACTGGTATATCGAATTATCTAAGACAACTTTAAACAGCAGTGAGGTAAGCGAAGAAGAAAAGCGCGGCACGCTCTATACGTTATTAAATGTCCTCGAGATCTTACAACGCGCATTACATCCTTTTATACCTTTTATAACCGAGGAGCTTTGGCATCGAGTAGCAGCCTCACTAAATAAAAAAGGAGAGAGCGTAATGCTTGAATCTTTTCCAAAGCAAGATGAACTTGAAATAGATAATAGTGCTGTAGAACAAATAGAGTGGATAAAATCATTTATTATGGGCGTGCGCCGTATTCGTGCAGAACGTGATATTTCACCAGGAAAATCATTAACTGTCTTTGTTCGCAACGGTAATTTTAGCGAACACAAATGGCTAAATGAGCATAAAACCTATTTGAAGACACTGGGTAGGATCGAATCAATTAATAAAGTTGATAGTGAAATAGATGATGCCGTTATGGCCTTGGCCGGTGAAATGATATTGTTGGTGCCATTAGCCGATTTCATTGACCCAGAAGCTGAAAAAAAGCGACTTGGGGGTACAATAAACAAATTAAAAAAAGAAAAGGCCGGCATGGAAGAAAAATTAAACAACAAAAACTTTATCGAACGTGCCCCCACAGATGTAGTCGAAGGCGTGAAACAAAAACTTTCTGATAAAATAAACGAAATTAAAACTTTTGAAACTCAGCTTAAATCAATATTGAGATTAATAGATAAATAATGTTTGCAACAATCAAAGAAGAAGTCGAGGTTGTCTTTGAGCGTGATCCTGCGGCACGTTCAGTACTGGAGACGATCTGCACCTGCCCTGGATTCCAAGCCATTATTTTGCATCGTTTTAATCATTGGTTGTGGAACAAAGATTTGTATTTCATCGCCCGCTTGATGGCGCACTTTGCCCGTTTCATCACCGGCATTGAAATACACCCCGGCGCACAAATTGGACGACGTTTTTTTATCGATCATGGTATGGGGATTGTTATCGGTGAAACCTCAGAAGTAGGTAATGATGTATCAATTTATCACGGTGTCACATTGGGCGGTACTACTTGGAACAAAGGCAAACGCCATCCTACTCTGGAAAATAATGTTGTCATCGGCGCAGGCGCAAAAGTATTAGGCCCGATTACCCTTGGCGCTGGAACGCGTGTTGGTTGTAATGCCGTGGTTGTTAAAGATACGCCTGAATGTGCAACCGTTGTTGGTGTACCCGGTCATATCATTGTGAAACGTAGAGAAGAAGATAAAGATGCACAACGCGAAGCCATGGCAAAAAAGATAGGCTTTACTGCTTATGCTGAAAGCAAAGACATGCCTGATCCGGTTCAGAATGGACTAGAATCAGTATTAGATCACCTACATAAGCTGGAAAAAGAGCTAGAAGAACTTAAAAAGAAGTAATGTTGGATAAAAACAAATGACTAGTGAAAAAGACCCGAATATTGCTCAAATTGCATTTAGCCTATTAGCATCTTTTTTTGGCGTTCAATCGCAACAAAATATGGATCGCGATGAAGCCTATATAGAAAAAAATGGTATTAAAATTTATGTGGTCATGGGCTTTTTTTTAGTGTTTTGTCTACTGATCACTCTCTTTGGGATTGTTCAAATAGTCTTATATTTCGTTCAATAAGAACTTCAAATCTTCAAAAAGTTTTTCTTTTTTACATTAAGTATATGATTTTATTGTCTTATTTATAATAGAACTATATCTTAGTGTTTCTGTCAGATATATACTTGACTAAAAAACTAGGTTATGTGACTCTTGCCGTCCCTAATATGGGCAACATTAGAGAAATAGATAATGAAAATGACAACCAAAGGCCGTTATGCAGTAACTGCAATTCTCGATGTCGCGTTACATGATAGTAACGGTCCGGTGAATCTGTCGGATATTTCTCAACGTCAGGATCTACCGCTGACTTACCTTGAGCAGCTGTTCAGCAAGTTAAAAAAGAATCATCTCGTTGAAAGTGCGCGTGGCCCAGGTGGGGGTTACCGCTTAGCTCAAGGTGCTGACCAAATTACCGTTGCCAAAGTGATCTACTCTGTAGATGAACCGATAGATGTTACTCGGTGCAAAGGTAAACAAAACTGCCAAGGCGATTTACGTTGTCTCACGCACGATTTATGGATGGAATTAAATATGCACATTTCAGGTTTTTTGAATGGACTGACTTTGGCCGATTTAATCAACCGCAATAACGTTAAACAAGTATCTGAACGACAAGATGTCATCATGATGCAATTACAAAGTTGATAAATACTATGACTACAGAAACTGCAATTAACCTAACCGATAGTGCTAAAAGACATATAGAAACTGTCCTCGCCAAAGATACGGATGGTATTGGTTTACGAGTTGGTGTGAAAACCACCGGCTGTTCCGGCTATCAATATGTTATTGAAACAGCGAAGGCAGTTAACGATGAAGAAAAAATTATTGAATCAAATGGCATCAAGATTATTATTGATGACCAAAGCCTACGCTATCTCGCTGGAACGGAACTCGACTTTACACGCAAAGGTTTGAATGCTGGTTTTAAGTTCAACAACCCTAATGTTGAAGATGCCTGTGGTTGTGGTGAAAGCTTTAGCCTTAAAAAAGGCATGGAAGATTAGCATGTCTACTAATCATGAAAACATGGAGGAGCTTGTTGGCAAAGATTACGAACACGGCTTTGTCACTGACATTGATACAGATACGGTAGCACCGGGTCTTAACGAAGATACCATTGCATTTATTTCAAAAAAGAAGGAAGAACCTAAGTGGCTACTTGAATGGCGTTTAAAAGCATATCGACATTGGCTAACTATGGAAGATCCAACCTGGGCACATCTCGATATAGAGCATATTGATTATCAAGCAATCTCATATTATTCCGCGCCTAAATCGAAAGATGCTGGACCCAAAAGTTTAGATGAGGTTGATCCAAAACTATTAGAGACCTATGAAAAATTAGGTATCCCATTGCAAGAACAAAAATTTCTAGCAGGTGTTGCCGTTGATGCAGTTTTCGACAGTGTCTCTGTTGCTACGACCTTCAAAGGCAAACTTGCCGATGCCGGAGTTATTTTTTGTTCTTTTTCTGAAGCTGTAAAAGAACATCCTGAGCTTGTTAAAAAATATCTAGGCTCAGTTGTTCCGGCCGCAGATAATTTTTTTGGCGCATTAAATTCAGCAGTTTTCACCGATGGTTCATTTGTATATATACCAAAAGGTGTGCGTTGCCCGATGGAACTATCGACTTACTTTAGGATTAATGCTTCAAACACCGGACAGTTTGAACGCACTTTAATTATTGCTGATGAAAAAAGTCATGTTAGCTATCTTGAAGGCTGTACAGCTCCAATGCGAGATGAAAACCAATTACATGCTGCCGTTGTCGAATTAGTTGCTTTGGAAGATGCAGAGATAAAATATTCAACCGTACAGAACTGGTATCCCGGTGATGAGAATGGTGTTGGTGGTATTTATAACTTTGTCACCAAGCGCGCTGATTGTCGAGGCAATAACTCTAAAGTTTCCTGGACACAAGTCGAAACCGGCTCGGCAATTACCTGGAAATATCCTAGTTGCATTTTAAAGGGCGATAATTCAGTCGGTGAATTTTATTCCGTTGCCGTAACGAATAACTACCAACAAGCTGATACTGGAACGAAAATGATACACATTGGGAAGAATACTAGTAGTACCATCATTTCTAAAGGCATCTCTGCGCGACATGCGCAGCAATCGTATCGTGGTCTAGTCAAGATAAGTAAAAATGCGGAAAACGCACGAAACTACACACAATGCGACTCTTTGCTAATGGGTGACCAATGTGGCGCGCATACTTTCCCCTATATCGAAGCTAAAAACTCAAGCGCTACTGTTGAGCACGAAGCCTCCACATCAAAGATTGGTGATGATCAATTATTTTATTGTATGCAACGTGGTATCAAGGAAGAAGATGCAGTCAACATGATCGTTAATGGCTTTTGTAAAGAAGTCTTCAAGGAATTACCGATGGAATTTGCGGTAGAAGCACAGAAATTATTAGGTATCACACTCGAAGGTGCTGTAGGTTAATCGACAGCGATTAAAGAATTTAAATATTTTAGGTATAGATAATGCTAAATATCCAAGACTTACATGCGAAAATTGGTAACAAAGAAATCCTTAAAGGCTTAAACCTGAGTGTTAATGCTGGTGAAGTACACGCCATTATGGGTCCGAATGGTTCGGGGAAAAGCACATTAGCTAATGTCTTAGCAGGCAGAAATGGTTATGACGTTACCAAAGGCACAGTTGAATACGAAGGTAAAAACTTGCTCAAACTCCTCCCAGAAGAGCGCGCATGGGCAGGCTTATTTCTCGCTTTTCAATACCCGGTAGAAATACCTGGCGTTAATAATGTTTATTTACTAAAAGCAGCGGTCAATGCTGTACGTAAATATCGTGGCGAAACTGAATTAGATGCTGTCGAGTTTTTAGGACTGATTAAAGAAAAGATGAAGGTAGTAAAAATGAAAGAAGATCTGCTCAATCGTTCTGTTAATGAAGGTTTTTCAGGTGGGGAAAAGAAACGTAACGAAATATTTCAAATGTCTGTCCTCGAGCCAAAGCTTGCTATTCTTGATGAAACAGATTCTGGTCTTGATATCGATGCATTAAAAATCGTATCAAAAGGCGTGAACAGTTTACGCAACGAAAAACGCTCTGTTATTTTAGTTACACATTATCAACGCTTGTTAGATTATATTAAACCTGATCATGTACATGTACTAAGCGATGGTAAGATTATTAAATCTGGTGGCCCTGAAGTAGCATTAGAGCTCGAAGAAAAAGGTTATGACTGGATCAAGGAAGAAGCTGCATGAGCCCAGAAACGATGAGTGATAACATCCAGAATTATGTCAACGACTTCAACCAATTAAAAATTGATGACTGGCTTGATGAAAGTCGCCATTCAGCTCTAAAACTTTTCAAAGAATCAGGATTCCCAAACTCAAAACTTGAAAATTGGAAGTACACTGATGTGCGTCCTATTAAGAAAAAATCATTCTCTAATGTGCCTGGATTGACAACTTCGGTCGGGACTGAAGAAATAAATGCCGTACGATTTAATGGACTTGATTGCATAGAAGTAGTTTTCATTAATGGTCTATTTTCAAAAGAACATTCGACCCTTGTGGCTTTAGAAAAAGGTTTAGTCGTTGAAAATATGCTGGATGCTTTAGCAAAGGACAAAGACCTATTGGCAAAGCATCTAACAAAATATGCCGATGATAAAGTTAGTCCTTTTACCGCGTTGAATACCGCATTCATACAAAACGGCACATTTATTAATGTGGTGCCGAATACTGTTATTGAAAAACCTATCAATATTTTATATTTATCAAAAGAGAGCAATAGTGCACTTGCTACTCACCCTAGGAATCTTATCGTTATGGGTGAAAATTCTGAAGCAACGGTAATTGAAAGTTATATTGGCCTTGATGATGCAAATTATTTTACAAATGCCGTAACGGAGGTTGCTTTATCCCCCAGCGCAATTCTCAAACACTATAAAATTCAGCAAGAAAGCCTAAATGCTTACCATATTGGCAACCTGAATATCAGGCAAGACAAGGATAGTAAGCTTGAATCACATTCGATTTCTTTGGGAGGTGCTTTAGTTCGCAATGATATACACGGACAACTTGCTGCAGAAGGTGCAGAAATCATAATGAACGGTTTATACATGACCGGTGATAAACAACACGTGGATAATCATACTCGTGTTGATCACTTAAAGCCTCGTACACTTAGTACAGAAAACTATCGTGGTGTGCTTAATGGAAAAAGTCGTGCTGTATTTAATGGTAAAGTTATTGTTCATAAGGGTGCACAAAAGATAGAAGCGCATCAAAATAATGCTAACTTACTATTATCTGATGATGCAGAGATTGATACTAAACCTGAGCTTGAAATTTACGCCGATGATGTTAAATGTGCTCATGGCGCAACTGTCGGTCAACTCGATCAAAACATGTTGTTCTATTTACGTTCACGTGCAATTGATGAAGAAACAGCGCGTAGTTTATTAACCTATGCATTCGCTGATGAACTTATCAGTAATATAAGCTTCGCTCCGATTAGAAACCGTTTAGAACATCTAGTCATAGGTCAATTACCCGATACTGCCTTAATTCGTGAGTTTACTAATGAATAATTTAAATATAGCAAAGACTATAAAAAATACATCTGCACCGTTTGATGTAGAAAAATTTCGTAAAGATTTTCCAATATTGAATGAGCAGGTGCGTGGAAAACCGCTTGTTTATCTTGACAATGCCGCTACTTCACAAAAACCAAAACAGGTTATTGAAATCCTAGATGCATACTACCGCGAAACGAATTCTAACATTCATCGTGGAGTGCATACGCTTAGCGAGAAAGCGACAGCGATTTACGAAAAAGTACGTGGCAAAGTTAAAGAGTTCATCAATGCCGATACAACTAAAGAAATCGTGTTTGTGCGCGGTGCAACCGAAGGTATCAATCTTGTCGCTCAGAGTTTTGGTCGTAACACCCTAAAGGCAGGCGATGAGATTATTATCACTGAACTCGAACATCATTCGAATATTGTACCTTGGCAAATTCTTAGTGAACAAACGGGTGCAACGCTGAAATATATTCCGATTAATGATGCGGGTGAGTTGATACTCGAAGAATATGAAGAATTACTCAGCGTTAAAACACGCATTGTTGCCGTTGGCCATATCTCAAACGCATTAGGTACGATCAACCCGATTAAAACCATTATCGATAAAGCCCATGCCGTTGGTGCAAAAGTAATCGTTGATGGTGCTCAAGCCGTACCGCACATACAAGTTGATATTAAAGAGCTCGATTGTGATTTCTATGTCTTCTCTGGCCATAAGTTATTCGGACCAACCGGCATTGGAGTGCTCTACGGCAAAGAAGCTATATTAGAATCGATGCCTCCTTATCAGGGTGGTGGCGATATGATTCAAACTGTTAGCATGGAAAAAAGTACCTATAATGCAATACCATATAAGTTTGAAGCGGGAACGCCGCATATCGCCGGTGTTGTAGGTCTAGGTGCTGCAATTGATTATGTTAATGAGCTTGGACTTGAAACTGCTGCACAATATGAAATCGAATTACTTGATTATGCTGATGAACAAGCTTCTCAAGTTTCTGGTTTGAATTTTATAGGTACTGCAAAAAATAAGACGAGTATTCTATCATTCACTTTGGATGGTATTCATCCACATGACATTGGTACCATACTTGATGGCGAAGGGGTCGCGATTCGTGCTGGTCATCACTGTGCGATGCCGGTAATGGAACGATTCAATATCCCAGCAACAGCCAGAGCTTCTTTTGCTTTCTACAATACTCGACATGAAATAGATGCCTTAATACAAGCCATCGATAAATGTCAAAAGGTATTCAACTAATGTTTGATATAAAAGACCTCTATCAAGAGGTGATCGTTGACCATAATCGCAGTCCGCGTAACTTTGGAAAACTTGAGAATGCTGACACCACGCTTGAAGGTTTTAATCCTCTTTGCGGTGACAAGCTAACCCTATATCTTAAGACCGATAGTGGAAAAATTAATGATATTGCATTTGATGGTTCAGGCTGTGCTATCTCAGTGGCATCAGCATCATTAATGACCGACGCAATGAAGGGCAAATCATTGGACGAAGCAGAAATACTGTTTAATGAGTTTCATAATTTAGTTACCACAGATGATGACTATGATGCAGATAGTTTAGGCAAACTTGCGGCATTGGCTGGCGTTAAAGATTACCCCGCCAGAGTTAAATGTGCTTCACTTTGTTGGCATACGCTTCATTCAGCACTGCAAGGTAATAATACTCCTGTTAAAACAGAATAAATCGTCGTGCAAGAAAATAAACCTATAACTTTAGAGCGTGATTGTGAGGCGGTCTTAATTCCAGTGGGTACAGCTTTAGATTTGCCCGAGGGAACTGTCGTGTTAGTAACCCAAGCACTCGGAGGCAGTTACACAGTCAATGTGAATGGTAATCTCGCGCGTATAGCGGCAAAAGATGCGGATGCCCTTGGTTTTGAAATTGAAGATATCGTTGATGAGACTATAGAAAAAGAAGCAACTGGTGATGGCAGCGTTGACGAACATTTAGTTTGGGAACAAATGCGAACCTGTTATGACCCTGAGATACCTATAAATATTGTTGAGCTTGGACTCATTTATGAATGCAACATCACTCCATTAGGTGTAGATGGAAATCAAATCGACATTGTCATGACGTTAACAGCTGCGGGATGTGGTATGGGTGACTTCCTTGCTGATGATGTTCGTTCCAAGGTATTAACTGTGCCTAATGTAACTCGAGTTAATGTCAGCGTAACTTTTGAACCACCTTGGAATCAGGAAATGATGTCAGAAGCAGCAAGATTAGAGACAGGTATGTATTAGCGTGGCAGGATGGTTTGATGTATCTCCGGAAGAAGAGCTATTACCGGGGCAAGCGAAATTGATTGATGTTGATAATGTCATGATTGCTGTCTTGAATATCGATGGTGAATATCATGCCATTGAAGATGTTTGTACTCATGATGGCTCTCCCATGCTCGGTTGCGGCCTCGAATTAGAACAAGTCATCGAAGGTGCAGAAATCATCTGTCCACGTCATGGCGCTCGTTTTTGTATCAAGACTGGCAAAGCATTAACTCCACCAGCCTACGAGCCAACATTTATATTTCCAGTTCGGGTAGTAAATGGAATTATTCAAGTAAATGACGATCGTTGGGACTAAACCTTCTAGATTTAGAGCTTTTAATTAAAGTTCCGATTAAATTACTGCTTTATATATAAAATTAATGTTATTCACAGTTTCATAGTATGCACTGAAGCAAGTATAATCTCGCGATTTTATTATAAAAACGACTTGGGGGAGATTAGATTCAATGGCGCTTGAAAGAACACTCACGATAATTAAACCTGACGCTGTTGCCGCAAACAACATCGGCAATATATTAGCGATTATAGAAACAGCAGGGCTTCGTGTAATTGCAACAAAAATGCTTCACATGTCAAATGAACATACAGAAAAACTCTACGAAGAACATAAGGAACGTCCTTTTTATGCTTCGTTAGCTGGATATATGACATCCGGTCCGGTATTGATAATGGTCCTTGAAGGTGAAAATGCCGTCTCCAGCTTACGCAAAATCATGGGTGCAACAATCCCCAAGGATGCAGAAACTAGTACTATCCGTAACCTCTATGCCAAACATAAACAGAAAAATGGCGTCCTTGAAAACGCAATACATGGTTCAGACAGTGGAACTAGTGCACAAAGAGAAATAGCCTTTTTCTTTAAACCTAAAGATATTTGCCTAAGAACGCGTTAAGAAAGTGACTGGCATAACCAACATTCTTGACTTCGACAGAAAATCTCTGGGAGTTTATTTCGACGAGATTGGTGACAAATCTTTTCGTGCACAACAAGTAATTAAATGGATATTTCACCATGGAGTAATTGATTATGCGTCAATGACCAACTTGAGTAAAAACTTGCGCAGCAAGCTTGAAAAAAATACCATAATCAAACCTCCCTCAATTGTTACTGAACAAAAATCCAAGGACGGCACACGCAAGTGGCTTGTTCAATTAGACAGGACTAACTCTGTTGAAACAGTGTTCATCCCCGAGAATGATAGAGGTACGCTTTGCATTTCATCACAAGTTGGTTGTCCACTAGACTGTAAATTCTGTTCAACCGCACAACAAGGCTTTAATCGTAACCTAACTACAAGTGAGATAATTGGCCAAGTATGGATTGCTAATAAAGCACTTGGATGTTTTGAAAGCGGTAAACGCATGATAACCAATATTGTATTTATGGGTATGGGTGAACCTTTACTCAACTATGCTAATGTACTTAAAACAATAAATTTATTAACCGATGATCTCGCGTTTGGTCTTGCACGTCGTCGCGTTACCGTTAGTACTTCTGGCATTATCCCTGAAATAGACAGATTGAAAAAGGATACAAATGTGAGTCTCGCAATTTCCTTACATGCCAGCAACAATGAATTGAGGAATAGTATTGTACCGATAAATCGTTCATATCCAATGGTCGATTTACTGGCGGCATGTAAACGTTTTTCTGAAGGGCGAGATGATGATGCTGTTACCATTGAGTACGTAATGCTTAACGATGTTAATGATAGTGCTCGGGATGCACGTGATCTTGTCAAATGTCTCGAAGGTTTACCTTCTAAAGTAAATTTAATCCCATTTAACAAATTTCCAGGCACCAATTATACTTGTTCGGATATGAATACAATTAATACATTTAGAGATATCTTGATGAAGGCTGGCATATTTACCGTTACACGTAAAACGCGTGGTGATGATATAGATGCGGCCTGTGGTCAACTTGTTGGTAAAGTAGTGTCAAAATCTGCTAGACACCAAAAATATAAAACAGAGATAGTTTAATGCCTCTATTGATACAAAAAATGATTTTCATGCTTATAGTAGTCATTACACTTTCTGCGTGTAATCAGGTACGTTCATCAAATCAAAACATCAGAGTGTCACAGACGACTAGTAAAATTGCTACTGCTAATCTTGATCTTGGAATTGAGTATTTGAAACAAGGTGCGTATGAAAATGCATTAAAAAATCTAGAAAAAGCAAAAAAAGCTGACCCAGTTTATGCGCCAATATACAATGTATTTGGTTTACTCTATCAACAACTTGGCGACACCAAAAAATCTGAAGAAAATTTTAAACGTGCACTAAGCTTAAATAAAAATGATTCATCCACTCTCAACAACTATAGTAATTTCCTTTGTCAGCAAAACAGGATTGAAGAAGCGGAGAAAAAATTCTTGAAGGCTGCATCTAATCCTCTATATGATTCACCAGAAATTGCTATAACAAATGCTGGTTTATGCCTCAGTAAAAACCAAAGAGAAAGGGATGCTGAAAAATATTTTAGGCAAGCGTTAGAATTAAATCCACGTGTTCCACAAGCATTGATAAAAATGTGTGAAATATCATATAATCAAAAGGAGATTTTAACTTCAAGAGCATTTTTACAACGCTATCACGAAGTTGCTCGACATACACCAAGGAGTCTATGGCTTGGAATACAAATCGAACAACAACTCGGTAATAAAGATACCGTATCAAGCTATGTATTACAGTTGAAAAATAATTATCCGGAATCTCAAGAAGCAAAACTATTAGATCTATCAAGGATTCAATAATGTCTGAAACTTCAAATCATGATATGAAAAATTTAAAGGATACTCCTGGTCGGCTACTTCGTTCTCATCGTGAAAAAAAAGGCTTATCAACACTTGAGATTGCAAAGCGTATTCACCTTGACATAAAAATAATTGATTCGATCGAACAAGATAGTGATGAAGGAATGCCAGATGCGACGTATGTAAGAGGGTATCTGCGTAGCTATGCTAAGATAGTAGGTGCTGATCCAGATAATGTTATCGCACTTTATAATTCTGAGTCACCTCTGCCACCACCCGAGGTAGTGCCTGAAGTGAAAAAACACTCCCAGATAAATAGTAGCGACAAACCTGTTAAAGCATTCACATATCTATTAACTTTTGGACTCGTTTTGTTATTGTTAATCTGGTATCAAAGTAACTACATTGTTGATACTTCTATAATAACAGATCCCAATAATGACAATTCACAAAAAAGTATTAATGGTGTTGATATCTCATATGATATCGTGATCCATCCAAGCTCGTGGAAATCGCCCGAAAAAATTTCAGGTTTACGACCTCAAACATCGGAGCCTATCATTTATGAGGACATACTTAAATTACAACCGGATAATGAAGTTCAAACACTTGATATGTACATTAAGGAGGATGAGGAGAAAAAAGAAATCGGCACTACTATTGGTTCTGGTCCGGATATGGTTTATTTGGACGTGAAAAAAAAATCATGGGTTGAAATATTTGATGCTAATGATAAAAAATTATTTCTTGATAATGCACTCAGCGGCAGACAATATTACATCTATGGAACAGCGCCATTCAAAGTGTTACTTGGTTTTTCGCCCGGCGTAACTGTTGAGTTTAATGGCATGGTATTTAATCATTCGCGTTACTCCGTAAATAGTATTGCTAGATTCAAATTATCTGAATAGCAATTAGGTTGCTAGTAAAATAGAACCTATATTCTCTGCTAAACTCGCTTTTTCTTAAACAACTACTGGAGACTCTTTGATGGCTAAGATACAAGGGATTCGTGGTATGCATGACATCCTCATGCAAGATACTCCCAGTTGGCAATACCTGGAAGAGTCCATTAGTTGTATCCTGAAACAATACGCGTATCAGGAAATTCGTCTGCCAATAGTCGAAAAGACAGGACTATACAGACGATCCATCGGGGATAACACAGATATTGTTTCTAAAGAAATGTATAGCTTTGATGATAGAAATAAAAAAAATCTAACGTTAAGGCCTGAAGGCACAGCCGGCTGTGTTCGTGCTGGAATTGAACATGGATTATTTCATAATAAAACTCAACGGCTTTGGTACGTCGGTCCAATGTTTCGTCATGAACGTCCGCAAAAAGGACGGCAACGACAATTTCATCAAATTGGTGTGGAAGCATTTGGTTTCTCTGGTCCTGATATAGATGCCGAACAGATATTAATGTGTGCGCGTATATGGAAGGAGCTGAATCTAAATGATATTAGCCTTCAAATAAATTCGCTAGGCACTAAAGAATCACGAACAAACTATATAAAAATATTAGTCGATTACTTCTCCTCTAATAAAGAGAAGCTTGATGATGATGATCTAGTGCGGTTGGAACAAAACCCATTGCGTATACTCGATAGTAAAAATCCAGAGATAAAAGACTTGATAAGTAAATCACCAACTCTCGATGATCATATAGACAGTGACTCTGCTGATCATTTTCATGGTGTTAAAGAAATATTAGATAGTGCTGAAATAAAATATAAAATAAATCCAAGACTTGTTAGGGGACTAGATTATTATGAAAAAACAGTCTTTGAGTGGATTACTACACAACTCGGCTCTCAGGGAACTGTTTGTGCTGGCGGTCGTTACGATAGCTTAGTTGAACAGCATGGTTCTTCACCAACACCTGCAATCGGATTCGCCATGGGTCTTGAACGTTTACAAGAATTAATCGATTTTAGCAAAATTCCAGATAAACAATCACCCCATGTATATTTAATATTATCGGGAAAAAAAGCAACAGGGCGTGGAGTTTTATTAGCCGAACAACTTCGAGATCAACTCCCAAATCTCAGACTCTTGACCCATTGTGGCGAAGGTAGTATGAAAAGCCAATTCAGAAAGGCCGATAAATCAGGAGCGCAAATAGCACTTGTTTTAGCAGAAGATGAGATGACAAAAAATCAGGTGTCTATTAAATTTTTACGCTCTGAATCTTCACAGACCTCCATCAAATGGTCTGATATTGCTAATTTTCTTCTTACAAAATTAATATTCTAGCATAATTAGGACTAAACAAACGTGAATCGCACGTTATAATAAAGAGTATGTGCGAGTGTTAACATCATATTAAGCGAGCAATAACTCCCGGGAGATTTTAAAAGTGGATGTTTACAAGACCGAAGAAGAACAAGTTGAAGCATTAAAAAAATGGTGGCATGAAAATGGTAAGTCAATTATCGCTGGCGTAGTTATTGGGATTATTGGAATTTTTGGTTGGCGTGCTTTTGATGATCACATTATAGTTCAGGCAGAACAAGCTTCAGTAATATATGAAAAAATGATAGTTGCTTCACGTACTAATGATGAAGAAAATGTCCTCGTTTATGCCAATCGTATTATAACAGATTATAAATCTAGTACCTACGCCATATTTGCATCACTGATGCTAGCTAAAATTGCAGCAGAAGCTGCCGAACTCGAACAGGCCGAAATACATTTGCGTTGGATCTTGGAAAATAATTCACAAGTGGAATTTGAACATATAGCACGATTACGACTGACACGAATATTAATCGCTAGCAATAAATTAAAACTAGCTAATGAAATGCTAGATATAAATGACTTCGGTGACTTTAATGCACGTTATAATGAATTGCGTGGTGACATTCATGTCAAACAAGGTGAATCTGATAAAGCTATAAAAGCCTATGAGAAGTCACTCGCAAATACAAAAGGTTCTGGAGATGCACAGTCAATTTTGCAGATGAAACTTGATAATTTAGGTAGAAGCTAATTTGTGTTCAACTTTGCGAGCTCTAGTATTACTAATCATATTTTCTATTTGCCTTGGTTGTGGTGCGAAACAAGTTGTTAAGGATATCTTCGCTAGCGATGACGATAATTCTGAACCACCATCGATGCTGGTTGATATCATTGCAACTGCTGAACTAAATAAAGTCTGGTCAGAAAATATTGGTAAAGGCACAGATGAATTATTCATCAAACTTACTCCCGTGGTTATGGGTGAACATGTTTTTATCGCCGATACTCGTGGAGAGATCGTGGCTTTGTTTGCCGATACAGGTAAAATTGTCTGGGAAAACGATAGTGAACTTCCTATCACAGGTGGTCCTGGTGCCGACGAAAACCTTGTTTTAATTGGTACCAGCGAAGGCGACGTCCTTGCTCTAGAAAGTGAATTGGGAAAAGAAGCCTGGCGTGCAAAAGTCTCTAGTGAAATTTTATCTCCACCAAGAGAATCAGATGGCGTAATCATCATTAGAACAATCGACGGCAAAATCTTCGCGCTAGACGCTGAATCTGGTAATCGTCTCTGGATTTATGATCGCACTGTACCTAATTTAACATTACGTGGCACCAGCACACCTGTCGTCGCAAATAATTTAGTCATCGCCGGATTTGACAGCGGTAGACTAACAGCGCTTGAATTAAAAACCGGCAAATTAATTTGGGAAACAAAAGTCGCCATTCCAAGAGGTAGAAGCCAACTTGAGCGGATGGTCGATATCGATTCTCAGCCCTTGATTTTAGACGATATAATCTATGTCACTACATTTCAAGCTAATGTCTCAGCATTATCGTTAGACTCTGGTCAAGTACTATGGCAACGAGATATCTCCTCGCACTCTGAATTAAGTGTCGACACAGAATACCTTTATGTTAGCGATCATCTGGGAAATGTCTGGGCTCTGGATCGTTTTTCAGGTCGGTCGATTTGGAAACAAGAAAAATTAGCGCACAGGAAAATAACTGGTCCAGCTGTTCTTGGCGATAAGGTTATTGTTGGTGATTTAGAAGGGTATTTACACTGGTTAGATAAAAAAACAGGCGACTTTGCAGCTCGAGTTAAAGTCGAAGAAGACCCAATCCTAACAAAGCCTATTGTCGCTAATCGCATGCTTTATGCGTATTCAAGTGGCGGTAGGCTAGTAGCATATACTTATAAGAATAACGAAGTGACAGGTAGGCCAAACAAGGCTATCGTAGTAGTAGAAGACGGTGACACCAAAGAAAGAATAAAATCAGATGACAAGTTTGTAGAAAAAGAGACAAGTTCTTTTCTTGGTGGTTTTCTCGACATATTCTCAAGTAATGATGAAAAAGAATAAGCTCAGCTTACAAAGCTTATCATTACTAACTAATATCGCAATCACACAACTCTAGCAACAACTATGAAATCAGTTATCGCTATCGTTGGTCGACCCAACGTAGGTAAGTCTACTTTTTTTAATCATCTAACATCAAGCCGAGATGCCTTAGTCGCTGATCGCCCTGGAGTAACTCGTGATCGTCAATATGGTGTAGCACATCATAATTCACGATCATTCCTCATAATAGATACAGGTGGAATAGGGGAAGAAGATCATGATAGTAGAGATGTTGCTGACTTAATAACAGAACAATCGATGCTGGCAGCAAACGAAGCATCGGTATTGATTTGGATTGTTGATGGTCGTGATGGTTTAACTGCTGTTGATGAAATATTATCTGCAGAATTTAGAAAGCTAAATAAACAGATTTTTTTAGCTGTTAATAAAATTGAAGGTCATCGCAGAGATATAGTTATCAGTGATTTTTATCGTCTTGGTATTAAGTCTATTTGGCCAATTTCATCCAAACGTGGCGATGGTATAGTACACTTACTCGATGCTATTTCAGAAATCATTCCTAATTCAGTACATGAAGAGGATGAAAGATCAGAGGCCATCGCTATCTCATTTTTGGGTAGACCTAATGTGGGTAAATCTACTTTAGTCAACCAAATAATTGGTGAAGAAAGAGTACTAACCTTTAACCATCCAGGCACAACACGTGACAGCATAAAAATACCTTTTCAAAAAAACAGAAAAGATTACATCTTAATCGATACCGCTGGTGTACGCAGAAAAAGCAAAGTACATGACATGGTTGAAAAATTTAGCATCTTGAAATCGTTCGAAGCAATTGAAGCAGCTAATATCATTATATTAGTCGTAGATGCCAGTGAAGGCATCACCGATCAAGATACTACTTTATTAGGCATGATAGAAGATAGTGGCAAATCTCTCATTATTGCCGTTAATAAATGGGATGGAGTAGAAGACTCTGATAAAGAACGTGTAAAGGTTTTGTTATCACGGAAATTTAGCTTCATTGATTATGCGCAATATCACTTCACATCAGCATTACATGGTAGTGGCGTTGGCAATATATTCAAAACTATAAATAAAATAGAAAAGTCTCTTAACATAAACATATCCACATCTGAGATGACCGACATACTCGAGGATGCCGTCTCAAAACATCCCCCACATATGGTGAAAGGTAGAAGAATTAAAATACGTTATGCTCATCTTGGAGGCACTGACCCTATCCGAGTAATAATACATGGGAATCAAACTGACAAAGTCCCAGATGCCTATAGGCGCTATCTAGCTAGTGTTTTTCGTAAACGCTTAAAACTAATAGGAACAAATGTGTTAGTTGACTTTAAACAAAGTGACAATCCATTCAAAGGCAAAATAAATATACTAACATCGAGGCAAATCAATAAACGTAAACGTTTAATGAAGTTCGTTAAGAAACGATAAATTGAATATTTAAATTCTTTTTATATTGAGCAGTCAATTTTCGAAGTCAGATATTAAATCAACAATTTTAATATTAGCAATTAAGACAAGCGATTATATCGAGGAACGGACAGATAATTTAGTTAATAGTTTACATTGATACTAGAACTGAAGTTGTAATCCAAATGTAACTCTGCTCAAATCTCTACTGGCAAAGCCACTAGCATTAGCATCACCTTGAACATGATTAAGATTGAATTTAGTATTTTGACCATCAATAATATAATTCAAACCCATCTCAATTGAATCACTCGACCTCGAATCACTAGGATTATTGTTTATATAGCGCATATAAGGTTGAAGCTTACCCCAGCCGATTACTTTTGGAAATAGATAAGCCATAGTGCTAAAAATCGAATAACCATCGAATAAGCAAAAACATGAATCGATACCAGAAGTTGGTGGTGATATCGGAGTGAAATCTGAATTAAATTTTTTATAATCCGCTTCTATAGTTATAACTCCACATCAGACATCGCTATTTCTGATAAAATATCAAAAGTGTAACTATAAAAATCGCCAGACTCAGTGACACTGCCAGTACCACCAATCTGATTTTGAAATGAAAAACCCATAGTTAATATGTCGCCCTGTTCACCGAAGTAAGTTGAGCTTGTGTAATAACCAAAATTTGATTCAATACTTAATAGGTGATGCGCCAGACGGACAGCATAAAGTTTATTGTTATCACGGTTACTAAATCCTTTCAAACCATCATAAATACCTAGAACATAGTGTAATCTTCTGGCGGTTCCCCAAAAACACCGCCTTCTCCACGTCCAAGACTGCCAGCCGCACCACCTTGATCGGCCGGAAATAGAGGTTGTCGATATTGGTTCCAAGTAAGTCCATAAAAAGGACCATTGATCTCTACACGGTCACCGGGAATAAGCGTCCTACCAAACCAAAAGTTGACACTTGGGTTAATCTCTACTCGTACAATCGCATCTATGAGATCAGTTGAATCATGATTTTGTTTATCCGTATTGATACTAAATTTCAGATATTTATGAATTTGAGCGGCAACATAAAGACGGACACTATCAAAAGAAAAATCAGAATTATTGTCTAAGTCACTCTTTTTAGAATCTAACTGCATCCGGACACCTCCGCCAACACTCAGCCATAAGGTATCACTGTGTTTAAATTTAACGTCACCCATCACAGAATGTGGAGTCATTAAAATAGTGGTTAATAATATAAGCTTCACAATTTTTAGAGAGCGCCCTTCACTAAGAGATTGAAACCGCATCTTAGGCTTACCCTTTATTGTTGGTTTAATTAACCCCACTTCAGAAAATCAGCAGAAAATTCACTAATATTCTTACATTTATTTCTTATTATCTTGATAGATTAAATTTTTCATAAACTAAAATAGACTATTATTTATCCTTAAATATATTTTTAATATAACAATGCAAAATTAAGATAAAATTATAGTTTGTTATAATTATCTTTTAACACTTCTAGAATAGCCTTAGCTTCTTCACTCGTTTCCCAATTACCATCCTCATTAGTAATAATTACTTCTGTCTTATCTCCAACTCCTGTCAAGCTTAACTGATAAGGGGTGCCATCATCATCATCGCCCCAGAATTTTAATTTTGATAGGAATCCTTTTCCTTCTTTTTCATTTTCTGATTTGAAGATACGAAACTCATATATACCTTTCGCCTGATCACTACCTTCAATCACATACTCAGCACGTTCTACTATCATTCGTGCTTCACGCCAGCCACGTGTGAATTCCTGAGGAATCACTAGATAACTTTTGCCATCTCCAGCATCAAAAATTTCTGCTTTGGCCTTCACTCGTTTTGTCGTTGAAGTTTTTGCTATGGATGTACTAATTTTGGAATCATTTGTTATGTTCTCTAATTTTTCCATGTCTGTCCCATAAAAATGTAAATTTATTTTCCGAATGACACTTTTTTCTGTCTCCGTGTCAATGACCACATCAAGCCATTCACCTTCGGTCAAATTTTGTTTTTCACTTGAGAGAAATAATAGCGTTCCGCCAGAATCAGACGGCTCTGCAAAAATCTTGAACTTATACCTGTTGCTATTCTCTTCTTTCCAACCCGTTTCAAGCACCCCTAGTTCTGCATCATCCAAGTCAATGACATACTCTTTTTCTCTCCAGAATTCTTTAAGTTTAGGCCATATATCAGAAGACGAGCCCTTCAAGGCTAGCCACTGTTCACCATTCTGCTCACCAGAACCTAATACCAAACCCTGTCGCTTGTTTTCAGAACGTTGCCGCTCAAACTCAGTCAAAGACGTTGATTCCTCTCCTGGGATCTCTGCAGAATATTCTCCTTCCGTCACAGTCAAATCAGGGGGGACTTCAAGTATTGGTAAACTAGTACTTTTTTGATAAGCAGTTCGCTTATCAGGCAGCACCTTTTCTAAGTCCTTAACACCTGGAAGATAAGAACAACTGACTATAGATAAAGAACTAAGTATTAATGCAAAATTACGTAAAATCATCATTATGTATTTATATAACTCCTGCCTGTTTCATGGCGTCTAATAATTTTAATTCCGCTGATTCAGACATCCAAGTCATAGGTAGTCTTATTCCTGCTTGTATAAAGCCTAATTTATGTAAGACCCATTTCACAGGAATTGGATTTGATTCAACAAACAACTCTTTATGAAGATCTTTAAGCATATCATCTAAATTGCTGGCACCATCAATGTCGCCACTGAGGGCTAACATACACATCTCATGCATTGCTCTGGGCGCAACATTCGCTGTAACTGAAATGACCCCATCACCACCTTCAAGAATGAAGTCTTTCGTAGTCTCATCATCTCCTGTTAGCAACAGAAAGTCTGCGCCCGCCCCATTACGTATCTGTTTGACCCTAGCCAAATCTGCCGTTGCTTCTTTGACACCGATAATATTTTTTATCGTAGACAGCCGAACTATCGTATCGGGCAACATATCACAAGCTGTTCTACTTGGTACATTGTAGAGTATTTGTGGTATGTCAATCGTCTCTGCAACAGCCTTATAGTGCAAATATAATCCTTCCTGTGTCGGCTTATTATAGTAAGGCGTGACTAAGAGACACGCATCAGCACCAACTTCTTTAGCACATTTTGTTAATGAAATCGCTTCAATCGTTGAGTTTGCACCAGTACCTGCAATTACGGGAATACGACCATTCACTATATCGACTATTTGTTTGATCACTATACAATGTTCTTCTTCAGTTAATGTCGCAGATTCGCCAGTCGTACCCACAGCAACGATTGCATCAGTGCCTTGCTCAATATGGAATTCGAGCAGATTCTCCAATGCTGGGCTATCTATTTTTGTATCTGGTCCTACCCCAGTCAGCATCGGGGTAACAATAGCGACCATACTTCCAGTAAACATATCAGTAGTTATTATGAGTAATTGAGAAAAACGTGTATGGTACTTAATGAAGTATCCATATGACAAGGAAATTAGTATACATATAACGTGTATTACGATCGGATGACGCCAATATCAAACTATTTACATAGTAACTACCTAATTATCGTCTCAGTATAAGATGCAAAATTATCTTGTTGTAAGTGCTTTGATCGAAAATTCTAGCGAAATTATACGTGAATTTTCTAAACTATCTAAATCTAGCGGCTGCAATATCATCGATAGTCGATTTAAGGTTTTCGGACATGAACTTTCTTTGATGATTTTCTTGACTGGAACTTGGGATGCCATTGCTAAAATTGAAGATATGTTTGGCATTCTTGCAAAGAAAAAACAAATCAAGATTCTCACAAATCGAACAACTGTAGACAAATTGCAAGGTGACTCCATGCCTTATGCGGTTGACGTTGTTGGTCTTGACCAACCGGGGATTATTTTTGATATCTCAGATTTCATGTCAAGCAATAATCTAATTATTCATGAAATGGCGTCCAATACCTATGAGGCTTCGATTACTGGCGCAAAAATGTTTTCCTTGCATATCATGGTCAATATTTCATTAGATTCGTCAATCGCATCTATTCGAAGCGATTTCATTGAGTTTTGTGACCATCTTAATCTGGATGCTATAATGGAACCTGTTAAGTAATGGTTCACCTAAATTGCAGTTCCTGTATCAGCGCCGTACCCGAACTTAAATGTTACATATGTATTAGTGTTCTGCATATTCCGTTTTTTCAAAATTACAAACTAATTACTCTTCTTACTCAGTATCCCAGAGAGAAAATTTACTAGAATAGTATTCTGTGTTACAACAAAATATAAACTTTTTAAATATGAGCAACAGATAAATCATGAATAAAGTCAGTATTGGGAAAAAAGTTCCCGCCTTCACTCTACCAGCAACCGGTGATAAAACTATCAAGCTTTCAGCGCTAAAAGGTAAAAATATTGTTCTATATTTTTATCCTAAAGATAGTACCCCGGGATGCACTATAGAAGGCCAAAACTTTCGCGATAATATTGGTAAATTCAACGCTCATAACACTATCATTCTTGGCATCTCTCGAGACAAATTATCTTCTCACGAAAAATTCAAACAACAACAATGTTTCCCTTTTGATTTATTGTCTGATGAAGACGAAACACTTTGTAACTTATTTGATGTCATAAAAGAAAAAAACATGTACGGGAAAAAAATATTGGGAATTGAACGCTCAACTTTTTTGATTGATGAGAAGGGCGTGCTGTATAAAGAATGGCGCAAGGTAAAGGTAAAAAACCATGTGAACGAGATTCTCGAAACTTTAGAAAGACGTTAATTAAGTACTAATCTGTCTCGAAAAAATATATATCGTCAATATAATTGTGTATTTAGGATATTGAATCCAAGAATGATTACACCTACTTTTATAAAACAACGTCATCATTTTCATACGTCGGCCAGACATTTATCAAAGCCTTGACTAGAGTTGCTAGTGGAATAGCAAAAAAGACACCTAAAAATCCCCATAATCCTCCAAAAATAAGAATCGCTACAATAATTGCTACAGGGTGCAAGTTAACAGCCTCTGAGAAAAGTATTGGCACTAAAACATTGCCATCCAAAAACTGAATAATACCATACGTAATCAGTAGCCATACAAAGTCCGGTGTTAAACCCCATTGGAAATAAGCAACAAGAATTATAGGGAGTGTAACTACAGCAGCGCCGATGTAAGGAATCAACACAGACAGACCAACTATCAAACCTAGTAATGGGGCATAATTGAGATCAAATAATACAAAAGTAATATAGGAGGCGCTTCCAATAATAATAATCTCATTGAATTTACCACGTACATAATTACCTATTTGCGCATCCATCTCGATCCAGATCTCGTTTAACAAATTTCTTTCTTTTGGAAGGAAACGACCCAGCCAACCTATTATTAGGCGCTTATCTTTAAGAAAAAAGAAGATCATAAGTGGAACCAATACCAGATAAATAAGTATCGTAATAATTGCAGGTATCGAAGCTACAGAAAACGAGAGCACGTTTCCCCCAAGCTCGCTAAAACCCTGACGAATTGTGATGATCAGTTGACTTATATAATCTGGTGAAATGAATTCAGGATATTCTTTTGGCAATTGCAATAATAAAGCCTGTCCATTACTGATCATATCTGGTACTTCCTGGAAAAACTGGCTCAGTTGTTTTGATAACAGTGGCAATAATCCAAATAGAATAAAAATCATAAAGGCGATAAATAATAGATAAACCAGATTAACTGCCCAGAACCGTGAGAGTAATTTTTTTTGTAATTTAATCACACTACCTTCAAGTAAATAAGCAATCACGATCGCTGATAGGAGCGGTGCCAACATTTCACCCATCGTCAACAAAACAAAAACACTAACGCCTAGCAAGACAACTAATAAAGCCGCTTGAGGATCAGTAAAATATCGCTGATACCACGAATTAATAAATTCAAACATTCTTTTAGTATAGTTTAATATTGTACATTTACCATAATGGTATCTTACATAGACAGTGAGTCTACATAAGTAAATTTATCTGACATTTTTGATAAAAAAAGGCGCCGGAGGGAGTGGCGCCGGATAAAAATACAACAGAATCACTAGGGAGATTTAAGCAAATGTAATTATTTTATATAAACTAATTATGCAGTTGTTGTGCCAATATGTATTTTACTATAATTCAATGGTATAGCTTAAGGAAAAACGTTACATGTTTAATAATTGCACAATAATTGTCTATTTTTAGAACGCAAATGATGCGATGCAATATGCTTTTATAAATCTACTTAATATTTAAATTGCTAATGGACCAATCAGAATTATCGAAACATATAAAGTTATGGGGAATAGAACTAGGCTTTCAACAAGTTGGTATTACAACGACTGAATTAGTTGAAGATGAAGCTTACCTCTTAAATTGGCTGAAAAAAGGACGTCATGGTGAAATGTCGTATATGAAGCGACATGGGATGAAACGAAGTCGTCCAAGAGATCTTGTTCCTGGAACTATTAGCGTTATTTCACTAAGAATGGATTACTTCCCGCCCTCGAGTAAACATCCGGCAAAGGTATTAAAAGATAGAGAACTCGCTTATGTTTCAAGATATGCTATGGGCCGTGACTACCATAAGCTTATGCGTCAACGTATCCAGAAACTAGCAACGAAAATAGAGACGCAATATAGACAGTTTGGTTATCGCTGCTTTGTTGATAGCGCACCAATATTAGAAAAAGCATTAGCACGGAATGCAGGTCTTGGGTGGATAGGCAAACACAGTAATCTCATTAACCCTAAGTCAGGCTCATGGTTTTTTTTAGGTGAGATCTATACTGACTTACCACTCGAGATAGACAAGCCTTTTACAGAACAACATTGCGGAAGCTGTAATGCTTGTATCGACATATGTCCGACTCAAGCTATTGTTGGACCTATGGAAGTTGATGCGCGTCGCTGCATTTCTTATTTGACAATTGAGCTACGTAGCTCAATTCCTGAGGAATTTCGTAAGATGATTGGTAATCGAGTTTATGGTTGTGATGACTGTCAATTAATCTGCCCGTGGAATAAGTTTGCAAAAAATACTGAGGAAGAAGATTTTCGTGTGCGTAATGGGTTAGATGCGCCTAAGCTTATTGAATTGTTTGCCTGGACAGAGGTAGAATTTTTAAAGCACACTGAGGGTTCTGCCATTCGACGAATAGGTTATGAATGTTGGTTAAGAAATTTAGCTGTAGGCTTAGGTAACGCAACTAGAACAGATGAGACAATTAATGCATTAACGGCTCGAAAAAATGATCCTTCTGCAATGGTACGCGAACATGTTTCGTGGGCGCTTGCGCAACACCAGTGTCATTAAACTGTAGTTAATTAAGTTTCGTTTCTTTTTTTTACATTAAAGATGGTGCCTTCGACACTCATTACACACACGTTCATCCCAACTGGCATATCTGGACCCTTGACTCTCCAGGTTGAATCATCAACCTTGATCTTCCCCACACCGTTAACTATTGCTTCTTCAAGTGTGAAGCTACGACCAACATATTGTTGTCCACGTTTATTGAGATTAGGTTGATCATTAACATTTGGATTCGACTTTTTATATCGTCTATACAGTACTAAACATAAGACTGAAAGTACGCCAAAGATGATGACCTGGATTAAAACAGGCATTTCAGGGGCCATATAAATTGACAAACCAACAACAAAAGCTGAAATACCCATCCACAAAAAATATGCTGCGGGTACAACCATTTCAATAATTATCATTACTGATGCAGCGATAAGCCAATGCCAGAATTCAATTTGATTTAACCATTCCATAAGTGGGTCCTTACTTTTAATCGTTTGGTTTGTTTTTGCTAAAAGTCTCCTTTGCAATCTCTGTAATACCGGCTATTGAGCCAATGACACTACTGGCTTCCAGAGGCATTAATACTACTTTTGCACTCGGTCCAGCAGCGATATCCTTTAATGCATCAACATATTTTGTCGCAACAAAATAGTTGACAGCTTGTATATCGCCTGTCGCAATAGCATTAGATACATCCGTCGTTGCCTTTGCTTCTGCCTCCGCTAATCTTTCCCTTGCCTCCGCATCACGAAAGGCTGATTCCTTACGACCTTCTGCTTCGAGAATAGCGGCTCGCTTTTCACCATCTGCTTTTAAAATTTCTGCTTGCTTGAAGCCTTCTGCTTCAAGAATATTAGCACGCTTTTCACGTTCTGCTTTCATCTGTCTTGCCATAGAATCAACCAAATCTTTTGGTGGAGAAATGTCCTTAATCTCAATACGTGTAACCTTAATACCCCAGGGACTTGTTGCTTCATCAACTACCTGTAGTAACTGCGCGTTTATCGTGTCTCTTTGTGATAATAATTGATCCAAATCCATCGAACCCATGACAGTACGAATATTGGTCATAGTTAGGTTCAAAATTGCGCGTGTCAAGTTGTTAACCTCATATGCTGCTTGAGCTGCGTTTAGCACTTGAAAGAAAACAACGCCATCGACCTTAACCATAGCATTATCTTTTGTAATGACTTCCTGAGAAGGTACATCAACGACCGTCTCCATCATATTCATCTTGGCGCCAATTCTATCAAAAAACGGAATAATAATGTGTAGACCAGGTGTTAATGTTCGCGTGTATTCACCAAATCGCTCAACAGTATAATTATTACCCTGAGTGACGGTCGTTACTGCTTTGGTTATAACAACAAATATAAACAGTGCTAAACAGAATATAAAAAATGTTAATCCAGTCATGATTTTATTACCTCGAGTGCTGTAATTTAAACGCTTCTAATTGCTCTATAAATAATCTTGTTTTTTTTCTTTATATGAACAGTACCATCCATAAGATGACTTGTCTTGGTGAATTACGGCTTGCTGTGATTATTGTTATTATTTTGCAAATTACCGTTAAGTTCCTCATCGATTACAGCAGGCATACTTGGGAAGACTTTATCAAGCCAGGCGAGAATTTGCTTGATGAGGAGATCTTCCATCCCATTAAAATAATGATCAGCTCCTTCTATTTCTATCTGTTCATATTCTATATTATTACCTTTTTTTGCCGCAAGACGGCGATCTGGCGCTTGATTGATTACATTTCTATAATCATCACTGCCATATAAATCTAATATCGGAATTTTAGATTTTTCGATCAAACCAAGTATGTCAATAGTTGGCTTTACAAATGGGTAATCTTGTAAACTAAGCGCCACTAAAGCCGTGATATTTTGTTTCTTTCTTTTTTCCAGATAGTCAAGCACGCTAACTGCACCAAAACTATGACCAAAGGCTACAATATTCTGGAATTCACGGCCATGTAGAAAATACAAAGCAGATTTAATTCTATTCTCAGTTTGTTTAAATGTAGTCCCATAGTCTTCAATCTGGTTCTCCGGCGCAATAACCGGCATTTGTATCGATAATGTGCTCCAACCATGTTTAGGTAATTCGTTTCTAATGGGTGATATAGTTTGAGGCCAATCAGCATGTCCCCCCATTGAGTGCAGCAGAATAACCGCACCATAGCTAGTTTCATTGGTTTGAGCCTCATACAACGCAAGAAAACGTTCACCTTTACCCTCAAGCCAAATAGTTTCAGTTGTTTCAAGATTCTCCATCAACTTTTCTGACGTTCGTTTCTCCCACTCTCTATTAATATCATCAGCAATAGTAGGGAATGTACCTACCAAAAAAAATGAAAAAATAAAACTCAGTGTGACGACTCTTCTCATAAACCTATATTAAACTACAGTAACTAATCAGCAACAACTAAGCTAGATAGTGGCGATAGACGGGTTGATCAGGTAGAGTTATGACAAATTAAATCGAACAATAACTCTCATGACTAATTATATAATCGCACCTTCAATCCTGTCAGCTGACATGGCACGACTCGGCGAAGAGGCTGAAACAGTTTTAGCTGCCGGAGCTGATTTTATTCATATTGACGTCATGGACAATCACTACGTGCCTAACCTAACCTTTGGTCCTATTGTGGTAAAGGCCTTACGTGATTTTGGTATTAAGGCTACCTTAGACGTACACTTAATGATTAAACCGATCGATAGCATCATCCCGAATTTTGCCGAGGCAGGTGCTAATTATATCACCTTCCACCCTGAAGCTTCGGATCATATTGATCGTAGTTTGCAGTTAATTCGTGATAATGGCTGTAAATCAGGATTGGTATTTAATCCAGCCACTTCGCTTGATGTACTTGAACACGTCATTGACAAGGTAGATATGATTTTATTGATGTCGGTCAACCCTGGTTTTGGTGGACAAACCTTCATTAGCTCAGCATTGGATAAGCTAAAAATGGCAAGAAAATTGATTGATCATTGTGGTAGAGACATCCGACTTGAGATAGATGGTGGTGTCAAGATTGATAATATTCGTGAAATTGCAGAAGCAGGTGCAGATACCTTTGTTGCTGGATCAGCTATTTTTAGTAGTAATAATTATCAAAAAACAATAACAATGATGCGAGAGCAACTAGCCCGAATTAATAATTAATCTAAAGCGCGATTTATATATTTTTATCTTGTTCCAATTACATTATGTCTATCAGAACACCTGAATTAGTTTTGCTTGATCTTGACGGCACTTTAGTCGATTCAATGGCCGATCTCGCTAATTCAATCAATAAAACTCTAGTAGCATTTTCAATAGCAAAAAGAGAAATTAATAGTATCCGTAATTGGGTAGGCAATGGAGTTGAGAAGCTTTTACATCGCGCAATAACCAATGACATAAATGGAGAGGCAGAGGCCAACCTTTTTGATAACGCTTATATAAGCTTTATGGATATCTATAATAAAAATATGTGCGTCAAGAGTGTCTGCTACCCTGGTGTCCGCGAAGGGATCGACTATCTAAAAGAAAAGAACTTTATAATTGGCTGTGTCACGAATAAGAATAGTCGATTTGTCAGACCAATTCTTGAAAAGCTAGGACTAATTGATGATATGAGAATTATTATAGCTGGCGATACACTACCTAAAAAGAAACCAGATCCTTTACCACTATTGCATGCAGCTTCGTTTTTCAGAACTGACCCAAAAAAATCTCTCATGATTGGAGATTCAGTTAATGATGTTAAAGCAGCACGCGCAGCTAATTTTCAAATTGTTTGTGTCAGTTATGGTTATAACCATGGTAATGATATTCTTGATTCAAACCCTGATGCTATTATTGATTCATTAGCTGATTTACCAAAATTATTTGACTGAAATCATGACCAGCGAAATCGAATTTAATCAGCTCGTCAATAGAGGCTATAATCGTATCCCTCTGATGCGCGAAGTATTGGCTGATTTTGACACGCCTCTTAGTACTTATATGAAGTTATGTACCGCGCCCTATTCCTATTTATTTGAATCCGTTCAAGGTGGAGAGAAATGGGGTCGTTATTCTATAATTGGACTGCCGGCGAAAAAAATAATTACTGTAAATGGTAATCAAATAACAATTACAGAAAAGAATGTTATTCTAGAAAAATACAATATCGATGATCCATTAGCAGAAATAGAACGTATTCAGGAAACATATAAGGTAGCCGAAATTGATGGAATGCCGCGATTTAATGGTGGTCTTGTCGGTTACTTTGGTTATGAAACCATTCGCTATATCGAATCGTGTTTAAATAAAAGTAAGAAAGAAGATCCCCTTGGTTCACCAGATATTTTATTAATGGTCTCTGATGAAGTCGTTGTCTTTGATAATCTTAGTGGTAAAGTATCAATCATAGTTCATGCTGATCCAAGCAACAACAATGCTTTTTCAATCGCTCATCAACGTCTGGATGAACTGGCAAATATACTAGTCAAAAGATATGTTTATAAAACAAAATCAAACAACTCTCGCACTGTTAATGAAAATGATTTTATTTCGGGCTTTACTCAAGAAAACTATCAAGCTGCTGTTAATAGAATAAAAGAATATATTGTTGATGGTGATTGTATGCAGGTTGTTTTGTCGCAACGCCTTTCTATTCCATTTAAATCAGAACCGATTAACTTATATCGTGCTTTGCGTTGCCTCAATCCTTCACCATACATGTATTTTCTTGATTTGGATGATTTTCAAATTGTCGGCTCATCACCAGAAATATTAGTACGTCTTGAGGACAATATGATTACCGTTAGACCCATAGCCGGCACACGACCACGAGGAAAGAGCGAAGAAGAAGACACGGCACTTGAAAAAGAATTGTTAACTGATCCAAAAGAATTGGCTGAACATTTAATGTTGATTGACTTAGGTCGTAACGATGCTGGTCGTGTTGCCAAAATGGGTAGCGTGACATTGACCGAAAAAATGCTCGTTGAGCGTTATTCTCATGTTATGCATATTGTCTCAAACGTTACTGCAAAATTAATCGATGGAATGAGTGCTATCGATGTTCTACGAGCTACCTTTCCAGCCGGCACTGTATCTGGTGCGCCAAAAATTCGCGCTATGGAGATTATTGATGAACTAGAACCAGTAAAACGTGGGATCTACTCGGGTGCTGTAGGTTATTTATCATGGAATGGGAATATGGATACTGCGATTGCCATAAGAACCGCCGTTATAAAAAATAAAACATTACATATTCAGGCTGGCGCAGGAATTGTCGCTGATTCAATACCTCAAAACGAATGGGATGAAACCATGAATAAAGGCCGTGCTATTTTCAAGGCTGTTAGTTTAGCCGAAAAGGGCTTAACATAAAAAAGGAGGATATATGTTATTGATGATCGACAACTACGACTCCTTTACCTATAACCTAGTTCAGTACTTTGGTGAACTAGGTCAAGAAGTAGAAGTCTACCGCAATGATAAAATCTCAATAGCCCAAATAGAAAAGATGGCGCCCGATTATGTCGTTATTTCGCCAGGGCCATGCAACCCAAACAAGGCCGGTATATCTATTGATGTGATTAATCATTTTAAGGGCCAAATTCCATTATTAGGTGTTTGTCTTGGTCATCAAAGTATTGGACAGGCATTTGGCGGTAGGGTCATACATGCACATAACATTATGCATGGTAAAACTTCTGATATTTATCACAACGATACTGATATTTTTAAAGGTTTGGAAAAAAAATTTACCGCTACACGATACCATTCACTTGTAGTTGAAAGAGAATCATTGCCGGACTGTTTTGAAATTACCGCATGGACGCAATACGAGAATAAGACTATGGATGAAATCATGGGGCTGCGCCATAAAGAACTTCCAATATCAGGTGTGCAATTTCATCCGGAGTCGATCCTCACCTCCTATGGGCATGAGTTATTATCAAACTTCCTTAATATGTATTAAGAATAATTTTAAAGATGAATATACAAACAGCACTCAATAACGTCATCGCCGGAAAAGATTTAAATCGTACTGATATGCATTCTGTTATGCAGACAATCATGCAAGGCGATGCAACGTCCGCTCAAATTGGTGGCTTGCTAGTTGCTCTTCGCTTAAAGGGTGAAAGTGTTGATGAAATTACTGCTGCGGCTGAAGTCATGCGAGAACTTGCTGAAAAAGTAAATGTTAATAATGTAAATCTGGTCGACACTTGTGGTACTGGTGGAGATAGTGCTAACACCTTCAATATTTCAACAACCTCTGCATTTGTGGTTGCTGCTAGTGGTGCCAAAGTTGCCAAGCATGGTAATCGCTCTGTTTCCAGTAAGTCTGGAAGTGCAGATGTACTTGAGGCCGCAGGCGTAAACCTCGAATTAAATGCTATACAAGTTGTAAGTTGTATCGAAAATGTGGGCATCGGCTTCATGTTTGCTCCTATGCATCATAGCGCGATGAAACATGCGATTGGTCCGCGTCGTGAACTCGGTATTCGTACTCTATTCAATGTGCTCGGACCACTTACTAATCCAGCTAGTGCACCCAATCAGGTCGTTGGTGTGTTTAGTAATGATTGGCTCAACCCGCTTGCTCAAACATTAAAACAACTTGGCAGCAAACATGTCTTAGTTGTTCATGCTGAAGATGGTCTTGATGAAATTAGTATTGCAGCTAAAACAAACATTGCAGAATTGAAAGATGGCCGAATTGAAAATTATTCAATAAGTCCAGAAGATTTTGGTATGCACTTAAAAAATATTTCAGAATTATCTGTAAGTGGTGTCGATGAAAGTCTAAATAGAATGCAATCAGTGTTAGACAACAATAGTGGGGCTGCAAAAGACATTGTATGTCTTAATGCTGGTGCTGCTATTTATGCAGCAGGCCTCGCTGATTCAATACAGGATGGTATATCTAAAGCGTCTTCACATATTGTGTCTGGTGCGGCAAAACAAAAATTCGAACAACTAATTGATCATAGCCAGTCGCTTAAATTATAAATATTATGCAACCTGATATATTAAAGAACATACTTAATTATAAAGCTGAGTATGTAGAACATGTTAAAAGAAAGACCTCGTTACACGACCAAAAAAATCGTGCGGCCGATTCCGAAGATACTCGTGGTTTTACTTCTAGTTTACTAAGCACTATTTCAGAAGGCAAACCAGGTATTATCGCTGAAATAAAAAAAGCTTCTCCCAGTCGTGGAGTTATTCGTGAGGATTTTCATCCTGATGACATTGCCAAAAGTTTTGCTGATGCAGGTGCCAGTTGTTTATCCGTATTGACTGATATCCAATATTTTCAAGGTTCGGATGACTACTTAATGAAAGCACATGCTGTTTGTGAATTACCAATCATACGAAAAGATTTTATAATTGACCCTTATCAAGTATATGAAGCAAGGGTGATTGGTGCCGATGCTATTTTGATTATTGTTTCAGCATTATCGGACATGCAAATGCAAGACCTTGTCGGTACGGCCAATGAAATTGGATTGGACGTGCTAGTTGAGGTACATGATCGTGTAGAACTTGAACGTAGCATGATGTTACGCACACCACTCATTGGTATTAATAATCGAAACTTACATACGTTCGAAACAGACCTTGACACAACACTAGGTCTCTTAACAGATGTTTTTCATGATCGTACTGTTGTTACGGAAAGTGGTATTCATACACAGAACGATGTCAGTTTAATGCGTAAAAATAATGTGAATGCCTTCCTTGTCGGAGAGGCGTTTATGAAAGCAAAAAACCCCGGAGAGGAACTCAAGAAACTATTTTTTCCTAAATAATTATTAGTGAATATTAAACAAGCCCTCGTTTTAGTTAGGAAAAATTTTTTATGATGTATACAGAGTCAGTGAAAATAATCTGTCATTAATAAAATTAAGAGGATTAAAGATGAAAAAAAAAGTGTGTATGGTCACTGGTGTAGGAGAGGGTAATGGTCGTTCAATCACTAAGCGATTTACTAAAGAAGGTTATCATGTCGCTATGCTCGCGCGCAGCGGCGAAAGACTAAATAAATACGAACAAGAGTTCGAAGGGTCAAAAGGATTCGTCTGCGATGTCAGCGATGCTGATTCAATTGAGTCATCCATTTCAGCGGTGCATGAAGAACTGGGGCCAATTGATGTGTTTGTGCACAATGCGGGTAGTGGCATGGTTGCTGACTTTCTGAGTACGACTCCTGAACAAATGGAGTCCGCTTGGCGTACCAATACAATGGGGCTTTTCTTATTTGGCCAAGCCGCTAGCAAGGACATGCTTAAAAGTGGACAAGGGGGTAGTATCGTCGTTATAGGTGCGACTTCATCTTTGCGAGGTGGAGCAAATTTCACGCCTTTCGCTTCAGCGAAGGCATCGCAACGCTCTCTAGCGCAATCGATGGCGCGCGGACTCGGACCGAAGGGGATTCATGTGAGTTACGTTATAGTAGACGGCCTAATCGATATACCTCGAATTCGAAAAATGGACTGGGCTAAAGATAAACCAGATGATGCCTTCCTTATTCCTGACGAGATTGCTGATGTAATCTGGTTCTTGAGTGAGCAACCTAAATCAACTTGGACATTTGAGCTTGATTTACGTCCTCACAGAGAGACGTGGTAATCCGTGTGTCGGCTGGTAAGAAAATAGTATCAAATGATGGCACTAAAAAAAGGATGAATTGAATATAAGGATATCTTACTGTCTTAAACCGATGAATCTACTGACATCCTATTTAAGCACGGAAAAGTAGGTATATTGATTTTCAAAATCATCTAAACTTAATCATCTTACTTAAATGCTATTGAAAATTGAATATGAACACTAAGAGTCTGAAAAAGATGTGCGTCAACATAAAAACAAGTATGATTTTCGCTACTTAAGGTGTGAGTTCTGAACGAATATTTTGCTTTAAAGAAATTAGCTTTTCATGCAAAATATAAGGCATACGTTATAAACGTCAAGGTTTACAATATAAACTGACGGGCGAAAATTTATCAATTTAATATAGAGGGGACACATAAATGATTAATCGTAGTTTAAAAATAAGCTTATTAACCTTAGCCTTATCATTTTCTTTTATTAACACTTCGAATGCTGATGGTCATAAGCTTAATCTTGCGTGGGAAGTGGCTGGCTTAGCTAATCCGGAATCAGTTGTTTATGATCCAAGACTAAACCTGCTTTACGTTTCTAATGTAAATGGTGGTCCAATGGACAAAGACGGTAATGGATATATCTCCTTAGTTTCTATGGATGGCAAAATCATTAATGAAAAATGGGTCACCGGTCTTAACGGACCAAAAGGTCTCGCCCTCTCTGGCACAACACTTTATACCGCGGATCTTGATGTGCTTGTTGCTATAGACGTCGATCATGGCCGAATCATTAATAAGTACAAAGTAGACGACGCAAAGTTTTTAAATGATGTTGCGGCTGCACCAAACGGTGACATTTATGTCTCTGACATGTTAACTAATCGGATACATTTACTTTCTGATAATAACTTTACCATATGGATTGAATCCGATGAACTCAACATGCCTAATGGTTTGGATGTGGTAGGTGATAATATTATTCTCGGCACCTGGGGCATTATGACGGATGGATTTGCAACTGCTGTTCCTGGCCACTTAAAAAGAATTTCCATTATGGATAAATCAATCACTTCAATTGGTAACGGCTCTCCTATTGGGAATCTTGATGGTGTTGAAGCCGATAGAGATGGAGGTTTTTATGTCACCGACTGGATGAACGGCAAACTGTTTCATATTTCTAGTACTGGCGGAATAGAAGAATTACTTTCACTAAAACAAGGTAGTGCTGACCATGAGTACATTATCGAGAAGGATTTAATTTTTATACCTATGATGATGGACAACATCATGTATGCATACAAAATAGAGCGCTAAACAATTCTTAATCAACGCCACTATATTTTGTGTGGCGTTGGTTAACATAAATGCAAGTAAAAGGATCTTATGATCAAATTTATTTGGGCATACTCTATAATATTCTTAACCTCATTTTGACGAGATTTTCATAATAGACACACAGTTTATGGCCACCATAACAGCTACAATTTGTTGTTGGTTTAATAAGGACCTATATTAACGAACTTCGTTTTTCACACATTAAATCTAAACAGAATCACATCGCCATCTTTTACAATATACTCTTTACCTTCAGACCGCCATTTACCCGCATCTTTGGAACCTTGTTCACCCTTATATTTAATAAAATCATTAAATGCGCTTACTTCAGCACGAATAAAACCTCGTTCAAAATCGGTATGTATTACAGCAGCGGCCTTAGGTGCAGTTGTTCCAATATCAATAGTCCATGCACGGACCTCTTTCGGTCCCGCAGTAAAATATGTTTGTAAGCTGAGCAATCTATAACCTGCACGTATAATACGATTTAGTCCTGGCTCTTCCATTCCAAGTACTTTTAAGAATTCCTGTTTTTCGTCATCTTCTAGTTGAGAAACTTCAGCTTCAATAGAAGCACACACTGGAATCAATTCTGAATTTTCTTTGTCCGCAAGTGCCTGTATTTTCTCTAACCACGGATTTGAATTCATACCACCTTCTTCAACATTTCCAATATACAAAGTAGGTTTTAACGTCAGTAACTGTAAATGTTTAATAGCTTTTATAGTCTCTGCGGATAATTCCATTGAACGCAAAGGCAAATCTTGATCAAGATGTTTCATTAATACTTCGAGTCGTTCCTGCTCTTGTTGACCTATTTTATCGCCGCTGCGTCCTAATTTAATAGCTTTCTGTAAGGCCTTATTTACAGTTTCATAATCCGCGAGACACAATTCCGTATTAATCACCTCTATATCTGATATCGGATTAACTCTACCCGCGACATGCACAATATTATCGTCGTCAAAACACCGCACTACTTGTGCAATAGCTTGAGTTTCACGGATATTTGCAAGAAATTTATTGCCAAGTCCTTCACCTTTTGAGGCACCTTCTACTAACCCGGCAATATCAACAAATTCCATTGTTGTTGGTACAATCTTTTGTGGATTTACGATATCAGCTAGTTGGTGTAATCGCGCATCAGGCATAGCAACAATACCAACATGTGGATCAATCGTACAGAATGGATAGTTCTCCGCACCAATTGCGGAATTGGTTAGTGAATTAAAGAGTGTTGACTTACCAACGTTAGGTAATCCAACGATACCACATTTAAATCCCATAGATTATTACCATGTTTATTTTCTATTATTTTATTGGTATGTCAGCTTCAGGTTTATTTCTTTTATTCAATTGTGTCATTAATCTATTGAGATTATCCTGAAACAATTTTTCACTCATCTGTAAAACCAAAGAAAAGGAGTCAATTATTTTTTTTTCTTCTTTTGCATTGGGACGTCCAAGGACATATGGTACTACTTTATCTTTACTGCCCGGATGTCCAACACCAATTCTTAGTCGTAAGAATTCACTGCGACCTGTGCGTTGAACAATATCACGCAAACCATTATGTCCGCCATGACCACCACCTTCTTTCAATCTTGTCGTCCCAGGCATTAAATCAATTTCATCATGTATTACCATAACTTGATTCATTGATAGTTTGTAATAATCCATTAACGCCTGTACGGCAATACCACTATCATTCATAAAAGTTTGTGGTTTACATAACCAGCAATCTACCGAACCACTTTGATATCGACATAATTCAGATTGGAACTTTTTATCGAGAGAAAAATCTAGTGTGAATTTATTTGCCAAAGCATCAAGAAGCCAAAAACCAGCATTGTGTCGTGTCATCAAATATTGTGCGCCTGGATTACCCAGACCCACAATTAATTTCAAAGAAGCCGACACTCAGAATCAGTTTTCGTTATCTTTTGCGCCTTCTTGTGGTGCGGTCTCTTCCGAAGCTTCTGCTGCGGCTTCTTCTGCAGCCGCGTCTTCCGCTTCATCAGATGCCACTACTTTTGGTGCCTGTACAGATGCGACAGGTTGTGCAACATCGCCACCATGTAATAGACTATGTATCTCTACTCCTTCAGGCAACTTCAGATCAGATAGATGCAAAGTATCATTTAGGTTTACTTCTAGCATATCGACTTCGATATACTCAGGTAGATTTTTTGGCAAACAAACAATATCCATATCTGTCATTAGATGGCTTATAACACCTCCTCCATTCTTAACACCAAAACACTTATCTTCATTAATATAATGTAATGGTATACGCATGGTAAGTGTTTCATTAGCATCTATGCGTAATAAATCCACATGCAAAACTGAACGTTTATATGGATGACGTTGAAGATCTTTCAAAACTACACTTTCAATTTCGTCACCCATCTTTAATGACAAGATTTGCGAATAAAAAGCTTCGTGTTCAAGATTGTGCATTACTGCATTATGTTGCAAAGTAATCATATTGACTGCTTTTCCGGTGCCGTAAACGACACCAGGTAATTTACCGTCACGACGCAGGCGGCGGCTCGCACCTTTCCCTACATCTGTCCGTACTTCGGCGACGAGTTCGAATTCATTCATTTTATTATTACTCCTTAATATTCAAGGGTTATTAATTACCTCCCGAACGCGACCAATCAGGAGAATTCTTTATAAAAATATGCTAATCCAGAAACATTGAACTTAAAGATTCACTTTCTGCAATACGTCGCATACTTTCAGCCAGCATTGCTGCAACACTTAGTTGTCGAATACGGTGACAAGTAGATGCTTCTGAGAGAAGCGGAATTGTATCTGTTACTACCAATTCATCAAGTCTTGAATTCTCAATATTTTTAATTGCATTGCCCGAAAGAACCGGATGCGTACAATAAGCGACGACTTTTATTGCTCCAAAATCCTTTAAAGCTCCTGCTGCATTGCATAATGTCCCTGCTGTGTCGACCAAGTCATCAATAATCACACATGTACGACCATCAACATCACCAATTATATTCATAATTTCTGATTCATTCGGATTTGGACGTCTTTTATCAATAATAGCCAATTCCGTGTCATCAAGGCGTTTTGCCAAGGCTCTAGCACGGACCACACCGCCAACATCAGGAGAAACCACCATCAAATTTGGATATTTATGCTTCCAGAGATCTCCTAACAGTACCGGTGACCCATAAACATTATCTAGCGGAATATCAAAAAATCCCTGAATCTGATCCGCATGTAAATCGACTGTTAATACTCTATCTATACCAGCCGAAGTAATCATATTAGCAACTACTTTAGCCGTTATTGGTACGCGGGATGAACGCGAACGTCGATCCTGACGGGCATAGCCTAAATAAGGAATAACGGCAGTAATTCGGGTTGCGGAGGCGCGACGCAAAGCGTCAGCTATGACCAATAATTCCATCAAATTATCGTTTGTTGGTGCACAGACTGGTTGCATGATGTAAGCATCTCGTCCGCGAACATTTTCATTAATTTCAACCATGACTTCGCCATCGCTGAATCTACCTATGGAAATCTTCCCCAGTGGGATATTTAAATACTCGGCTGCTTTTAGTGTTAAGTTTGGATTTGCATTGCCACTGAACAACATCATATTGGAAATGGACATGAACTTTCGTTCTCCGTGCTATTTAAAATATGGCTGGGGTACGAGGACTCGAACCTCGGAATGCATGGATCAAAACCATGTGCCTTAACCAGCTTGGCCATACCCCAATTAATCGTTTCTAATACTTTTGCTAATAAGCTTTAATTATGCTCTGTTTCGTTCAATTGCTAATCGTTTTAGTAAGGGAGATTCATTAATCCCTTGTACAGTATAACCCTGCCAGTTCTCGGGTAATTGTTCTTTTACAATATTTGCCGTCTGAATATTTGGAAATGAGGCAAATATACATGCGCCAGTTCCTGTTAACCTCGCATGCGCAAATTGTGCTAACCAATCAAGTGCATTATTAACTTCTTTATATTGTTTACGTACTATAGCTTCACAGTCATTTATGCCTCCTCTCTCGAGGAAGTCGCGTATTGTGATTGTCGTTGTATTCCGTGTCAAATTATCTGCGCTAAATACTTTTGCTGTAACGACACTACAACCCGGATATATGACAAGATAAATGCTTTCTTCAGGCTCAATTGGCGTCAAAACTTCACCAATACCCACGGCCCAAGATGCATGAGAATTAATAAATATGGGCACGTCCGCTCCAAGCGAAAGTCCCATAGTGACTAATTCATCAGACGGCAATCTACAGCCCCATAATTCATTTAAAGCAACCAACGTCGTTGCCGCATCAGAACTACCACCACCTAAACCACCACCAATCGGAATTTTTTTGTGTACTTTAATATCAACGCCTAGTTTACATCCTGTTCTTTCCTTCAGAGCATAAGCAGCTTTAACAACTAAATCATCAGTTGCCGCAACACCATCTAATACCGAGCTACGGCCAACTTTACCTGAATCTGATATAGTAAAATCAATTTCATCAGCAAGCTCTATAAACTGAAAAGCGGTTTGTAACAAGTGATAACCATCTGATCGCTGACCCGTTATATGTAAAAAAAGATTTAATTTTGCCGGTGCCGGCCATTTAGAACTAACCATCTAAATATGTTTTCCATTTCTTGATAACTAACTTAAGACGCATATTATCATTCTTAATGGATATTTTTTTTGGTAGGGAAATACCATTCTGTACAAAATAACCTGAAACGTTCACACTGAATCCAGACTGTTTCATTTTTATGAGTCGACCCTTTTCATCAAGTTTAAGCTCAGTATAGCTCATATCGGGCTCAGGAATTCCACGTACCCAATACATTAATCCATCAATATTTAACTTCCAACCTAATGCATTATGAAATAATTCAGCTGTTGTGTTAGCTGTCGTTATTTTATTTTTTGGACTATGCATAACAATACCATCAGTCGTGTTTTTTAAAATATATGTACCCTGTCCTAATGGTGCGATAAATCGCAACTCATAATCAGCATAAGATTGCTCCCATAGAAAATTCAGAGTGCCACTATTTTTCTGGTCCTTTACTCCCAAACGTCCGTTTAGATTCCATATATTGATACCGGTTATTGCGGTTTGGTGCTCAAACCATAATTGCGACTTTAAGTCTTCATCAATTTTAGGTACAGAGCTACATGAAGCTAGCATAAAAGCCGCTAGTAAAAGTAGAAGTGTTCGAATCACGGTTTAAATCGTTTTATGATATCTAGAAGGCGACCGTCTTTTGGTGTCTCTTTGAGTGCAGTGTCCCAAATATCTTGTGCTGCTTTTCTATCTCCCCTAACCCAGAGTACTTCACCAAGATGTGCAGCAATTTCAGGATCATTTCTTAATTCAAGAGCCTTTTGTAAGTATTCAATTGCTTCACCAAGACGTCCAAGTCGATATAAAACCCAGCCCATACTATCCAATATATAAAAATCACTTGGGCTCAATTTGTAAGCACGTTGTATATATGCATAAGCTTCTTCATAACGATCCGTGCGATCTGCGAGTGTGTAACCCAAAGCGTTTAATGCGGTAACGTTATTCGCATCCTTTTCAAGAATAGTTTTAAGGTCGGATTCCAACAGATCCATAAGATCCATTTTTTCAGCTAACATTGCACGAGAGTAAAAGATATCTACATGACTCTTTTCTTTGATCGCTTTATTAAAGAGCTCCATAGCTTCCTGATAACGCTTGGCACTAATAAGTATTTCAGCTTCAGCCTGTATCAATATAAGACGACTAGAGTCTTTAACTTTTTGTATAGAACGAATATTATTTAGTGCTTTATCAACATTACCTTGCTTGGCCAGAATTAAACTTAGTCTAATTTTTGCATCAAAATGATTTTCACCACCATGGACGCCTTGATATAAACCAATCGCTTTGTCTAAGTGATCTCTTTCTTCTGCAATACGCGCTAGATAATAGTTAGCATCAAAAACTCGTTTTTTTAATTCTATTAGGCGTAGGAAAGATTGCTCTGCCTCATCAAGACGATTGGTCTGTAAATAGAGTAGACCAAGTGAGTGGATTACATCAACGTTGTCTGGTGCTTTTGCAAAGAGTGTTTCAAATTGGTAGCGAGCATCATCAAACCGCTTTGCTTCTGTCAGTAAACGCGCATAGGCCATACGGATATTAAAATCATTAGCATTATCCTTAAGGGCAGACTCAATCCATTTTAACGCTTTATCTGACTCACCTTTTTTTTGTAATAATGAGAGATATGTCATCGTCGCGGCATTATTATCCGGTCTCAATTCAATCACACGTTCTAATAAACTCTGAGAGAGTTCCATATCACCCATCCGCGCAGCTAAATGAGCAAATGCAAATATAGCTTCAGCATTATCCATGTGGCTTTCCATCAAGCGTTCCATCAATTGTAAAACAGCAGTTTGATTCTCTTCACGACCAAGAAAATTAGCAGTCATCCATAATTTTTGATCAAACTCACCCTCTGAGCTCTCCAGTACAATCTCAAGATGATACAAAGCCTTATCAATATTCCCTTTGCGCAACGTTATTACTGTTAAGACTTGGTGAGCATCAGGATTTACTGGGTCAACTTCGATCCAGAGGTTAGCTGCTTCATAAGCGGCCGTAGTATTACCGGCATATACGGACATTCTAGTTGCTCGCTCAATGACAACAGGATCTAGAGTCGTTCTTGCCAAATCAAGATAATTATCAACAGCAATATTTATTTTCCCACGTTGCCCAGCTATTTCAGCCAGCAATATTTTATAAAGAATATCTTCACTTAGTTCAATATTTGGACGTTTTGGTGATGTACGTTCGGGCACTGACCCAGATTTTTCCTTAGTGACAATGACTTTAGATTCTGCCGTCGGTTCTAGATTCTCAATCCCGACTTCTTCTTGGGGCAATGTTGTACAAGCGACCAATATTAAAAAAAATAGAAATAATGGTAATTTAAATAAAGCCTTATTTGATGTGTATTGGGACATTTTTAATATTTATAGTTCTATTTAATTGGATGATTTTGTCAGATCAGAGTTGAAAATAATATTGTGTATGATTTATATGTTATATCAATAGGTAAATATACTATATATTGATTAATTGCCAGACGGTTTGTTCAGTTAGATTATATGATTTATATTCGATGTATTAGTCATCAAAATGAATATTTAGCAAAATTTTGCTTGTGTTCAACCACATCATGGCACAATATTTTTATATAGATATCATTTAATTACTAATATCATGACACTTATTGCTTACGGAATTAACCACTCAACAGCACCGATTGAAATTCGGGAAAAGCTCATCTTTGACAATGATATTATCACTGATGCTCTGAATGAATTGAAGCACAAAAATGGAGTGCACGAAGCAGCTATCCTATCTACCTGCAATCGTACTGAGATTTATTGCAGTGTAGACCAACAAAATGATCATAGCCCGGTAGAGTGGCTACATGATTTTCATGGAATGAAGCAAGATCAACTGCAACCATTTTTGTATAAACATCCTGACCATAATGCTGTACGGCATGTTTTACGTGTGGCTAGCGGTCTTGATTCAATGATTTTGGGTGAGCCACAGGTTTTAGGACAATTGAAAAATGCTTACCATAAAGCAATTAGTGCTGGCAGCATTGGTCTCCAGTTAAATCGATTATTTCAACATTCATTTCACGTTGCTAAGGAGGTCCGTAGTAATACTGCTATCGGAAATCATCCTATTTCTGTAGCTTATGCCGCCGTTCGACTTGCACAGCAAATTTTTGGAGATCTAAAAGATCAAACAGCATTATTGATTGGTGCGGGTGAAACCATTGAACTCGCTGCTAAACATTTATATGAAAATGATTTAAATCGCATGATTATAGCCAACAGAACTTTAGAACGTTCACAACGCTTAGCATATCGATTCTCAGGGTACGCTATTCAGATTGGCGATATAGCGTCTCACTTGCCGGAAGCTGATATCGTTATTTCATCGACGGCTAGTATGCTGCCGATACTCGACAAGCGCACAGTTGAAAGCGCAATAAGAGTCAGAAAGCATAAACCTATGTTCATGGTCGACATCGCTGTTCCTCGTGACATTGATTTTGAGATCGGCGATATGGACGATATTTATTTATATAGTGTCGACGATCTTAAAGATATTGTTCAAGATAATTTAAAGAATCGTCAGGATGCAGCTAAACAAGCAGAGAAAATTGTTGATGCTCAAGCACAAGGATTTATGGATTGGGTGAGCTCTCTTGATGCTGTTTCAACAATCAAAGCCTTACGTGGGCAAGCTGAACAGATTAAAGATGAAGTAATAAAAAAAGCACTAATTAAACTGAGGAATGGTGCTGATTCAGAAATAGTCTTATTAGAAACTGCACGCAATCTTACCAATAAATTAATTCATATCCCCAGTTCAACATTAAAAAATGCAAGCGCCCAGAATAGAGTTGATTTACTTCAAGCTGCCGAAGAGTTGTATAGTCTTAGAGAATACTTCGAATATAAAAATAAAAAACATTAGCTTCCAGAATTACCTATTCAGGTACAATCTGAAATATTTTATTAGAAATAATTATGAAAAAGTCATTACATTTGAAACTTGAAAAATTATTAGAACGAAAGGAGGAGTTAGATGGTTTACTATCCGATCGAGATGTAATTAATAACCAAAATAAATTTCGTGAATTATCACAAGAATATTCTGGAGTCCGTCCTATCGTTAATTGTTTTAATAATTATCGACAGACTATTGAAGAAATTGAGCATATAAAAGAAATGTTAAAAGATAGTGATGGAGAAATGCGTGATCTTGCATTAGAAGAATTTAGAGAAGCTGATGCGAGACATGAACGACTTGAGGCTGAACTTCAGTTATTATTACTACCAAAAGATCCTGCGGATAATAGTAATATTTTTCTTGAACTGCGCGCTGGAACCGGTGGTGAAGAAGCGGCATTATTTGCTGGCGATTTAATGCGCATGTACTCACGTTATGCAGAATCAAAAGGTTGGAAAATAGAACATATCAGCGCAGCTGAAAGTGATTTGGAGGGTTATAAAGAAGTCATTGTGCGGATTATTGGAGAAGGTGCTTATTCAAAACTAAAGTTTGAATCAGGCGTACATCGTGTACAGCGTGTGCCTGAAACTGAATCACAAGGACGTATACATACTTCCGCATGTACAGTTGCTGTCTTACCTGAATCAGATGAGATTAGTGAAATAAAAATTAATACTACGGATCTCCGTATTGATACCTTTCGTGCATCTGGCGCTGGTGGACAACATGTGAATAAGACTGATTCGGCAATTCGAATTACGCATATACCTACCAATACGGTTATTGAATGTCAGGATGAGCGCTCACAACATAAAAATAAAGCGCGCGCGATGTCTTTGTTACAGGCTAAACTACTCAACATCGAACTCGATAAACAACAAAGTGAAGAAGCTGAAAATAGACGCCATCTGGTAGGTAGTGGTGATCGATCCGAACGTATTCGTACTTATAATTTTCCGCAAAGCCGCGTCACTGACCATCGCATAAACTTAACGCTCTATTGTCTCGATGAATTCCTACAGGGCAATGTAGACATAATCATTGAACCCTTAATAAGTGAGTATCAGGCAGAACTACTCGCATCAATTAATGACTGATTAAAACTCTATGCAAATAGCGAATGCTATAAAATATGCTCAACAGCAATTCGTAAAATCTGATAGTGCAAGACTAGATGCGGAAGTTTTAATTTGCTCAGTTTTAAAATGTGAACGTATTCACCTTTATACATATCCTGAAAAAAGATTATCTAATACCGACTTAAGTTCATTCAAAAAACTAATCAAACTACGAATAGAAGGACATCCTATTGCGCACTTGATTCAGAAAAGGGAATTCTGGTCCCTAGATTTAAAAGTTACCATCGATACACTTATTCCACGACCTGAAACGGAAATTCTTGTCGAAGCAGCGCTAGATCTAATTCCCAAAGAACTTCCACATTCTATTCTTGAATTAGGTACGGGTACGGGAGCTATTAGTATCGCTATTGCATCCAGTCGTAATTTAGCTAGGATTACAGCAACTGACATTAAAAAAGCTGCACTAGATGTTGCTATATCGAATGCTAAGTCGTATCAACTAAGTAATATTAACTTTGAAAACGCAAATTGGTTTGATATGAAAGATATTAGTACATACGACTTAATAATCAGTAATCCACCCTACATTTGTATTGATGATCCTCATCTCGGGCAAGGTGATGTTCGTTTTGAACCAGAATCAGCATTGGTATCTGGAAAAGAAGGCCTAGATGATTTGCGCATAATTATCACTGGTGCAAAAAATTATCTTAATAATAATGGCTGGTTATTAGTTGAACATGGCCACCAACAAGGAAAAACAATAAAACAGCTACTAAAAAATAATAATTACAGTACTATTTCAACATTAAAAGACTATAGTAATTTAGATAGAATTGGTATTGGACAATGGGTATTATGAGACAGTAGAAATCTTATTAGGAAAACTTGGACCTTATGTGCTTAAATCATAGTTCATACCTCAAGAGAATGCCATTGTGAAAAAAACGTATCTAATACTAACAATTCGCTAATTAGCTATCATCATGTTCAAAAAATATTCCTGCTTCCGCATCGATAAATCTTAGCAGCATGAACGACGAACAACTATTACGCTACAGCCGGCAAATGATGTTGCCTGAAATAGATGCGGCAGGTCAAGAACGTCTAAATGAATCGCGCGTATTAATCATAGGGCTTGGCGGCCTTGGATCGCCTGTATCAATCTATTTATCAAGTGCTGGGGTTGGCCGGCTAGTACTAGTTGATTTCGATAAAGTTGAGATTAGTAATTTACAACGACAGATCGTTCATACAACTCCAGATATTAATCGATTAAAAATTGAATCTGCAAAAGAGCATCTTCAAGCAATTAATCCAGAAATAAGTATTGAGTGTATTGATCATGTTATGGAAAATCACGAACTATTAGATCAGGCAACTAAAGCAGATGTCATCGTCGATGCCTCTGATAATTTTCAGACAAGATTCGCATTAAACGAAGCATCTATAAAAACTAAAACACCTCTTGTCTCTGGTGCAGCTATTCGTTTCGAAGGTCAAGTCACCGTGTTTAATCCTAAAGATGACACCTCGCCTTGTTATCGGTGTTTATATGGAGAAGAGATTACTATTTCAGAAACATGTATGGCTAATGGTGTAATTGCACCCTTACTCGGCATCATTGGTAGTATTCAGGCTAACGAAACACTTAAGTTATTAATGGGTATTGGAAAAACCCTACAGGGGAACCTCCTATTACTCGATTCTCTTCATATGGATATAAATCAAGTCAGTTTGAAAAAGGATCCTGCCTGCCCAGTTTGTAGTTAGATTGAAAATTAATTTCATTAGCTTCTTTTAATTCAAATTTTTAATCTTACCCATAAATATTTTAGTTATTTAAAACATCCTATATTTTATCAATAATATTTAGGAAGCTCCTTAGTGCTTAATTTCTATCCTTATTTTATCGATGAATAAAAATTACGCATAAAACGAGGTTATATTGCCAAGAGTTCCTTTAGCATTGTATCAATCTGTGCCTGACAATCAGGGTCGGTTCCAAACAATGCAAGATGTCCATCTATACTGTTGATGATTTTCAACTTACTGTTAGGTACGAGTTGTTGTTCAACTTTGCAATCAGTGGGCGGAAAGAACATATCATGACTAATTGGCATGACATATGTTTTAGCGGTTATTCTACCTAATGCCGCAGTTAAATCACCACCGGTATGCCGGCTCACGTCACCACGCTGCCATTTCCACGCCATGCATATCAAATTATTCGGATCCATCGGCGCAAAATAACCGGTCATAAATTCATCGACAAACGCTTGCATTGATTCAAAGCCGAGGGCTACATGACGGTTTTGCCTAAAAAACTCAGTACTCCAACCCATCACAGTCCACAACTTTGCATGTCTTTTCAAACCGGCAGCCACTTCTGTTGAATCTACATAAGCACCATTATAGAATTTTGGATCCGTTATAATGGCCTCGACGAGAGTCTCAGTGTATGTGAAATCATGCTCGGTATTTTTTGCAGTTCCGGCGATCGGTGCGGCACGTTGAACCATATCAGGGTAACGCACTGCCCACTCATACGTTTGCTGTGCACCCATTGAACCACCAACAACAAGCACAAGGCTTGTTATACCAAATATCTGAGTCAATAATTTATGCTGTGCTCGTACATCATCACCAATGCGTACCTTCGGAAATAATGCTCCATCAGAATTATGTGGTGAAGTCGACAGACCGCCACCGATCTGGTTAACTACCACAATGAAATACTTATCTGGATCGAGTGCCCGACCAGAACCTATGTAAACGTCTTCCATTATCTTACTGGTTCCTGAATACCAAGTAGTAACAAGGATTGCGTTATTCTTTTCGTTATTAAGCGTGCCATGTGTGACAACCGCAAGCTGGCAATTTGAAATTAAACCACCTTCTTCCAACTCTAATGTACCAATATCTATAAGTTCATAAGGCCCGTGTCCTTCTTGGCCATAATAACTATTCGTCGTCATATATATCTCCCCCCCAAGATTGAAGTAACTTTTCGGTTGTAGTTTATGCAAAACACGGGCACATTCATTATGATGCTAAACTTTGTAATAGAACGAGCCCAAATCAATTAAGCCTATCAATGGTTTAATATTATCTGACCCTTCAGTTTTCCAAAATCATAACATTGCAGAAGTTAGATCTGCAGCAATTATGAAAATAATCTCTGATCTTTTATTTACAGTTTCGTTAAACTTTTCTGTCAAGTTACCGCAGACTGATATACATAAACACGCTACGTTACTTAGTAGTCTTTTCTTACCCTACATATCGCATGCGAAATATATCGAGGTTCATTATTCATTAATATAAATCAGTTATAAATTTGATGACCTTGCAATTTTATTAATATCGTCTCATGAACCTTTATCTGTTAATCCCTCATAACTATTCGCATCAATTAATTGATCCAATTCGGAGCAGTCGTTTGACTTGATTATAAACACCCAACCATCACTATATGGCTCTGAATTCATCAGCTCTGGCGCGTCTTCTAATGACACATTAACATCCAGAATAATACCACTTAATGGACAATAAATATCCGATGTTGATTTGACTGATTCCACTACAGCACACTCATCAGTCTGCCCATACTCACGATTTATTTCTGGCATCTCAACGAAAACAACATCACCTAACTCATCTTGTGCAAAGTCGGTTATTCCGACTCGATAGACATTTTCGCCCATATCTTCTAACCAAACATGTGTATCTGTATATTTTAAATCGGAAGGAATACTATGCATTATTTTTACCACTCTTTTTTATTAAATTGAATAGCTATGTACGGCTAGTTTAAGATAGGAGTAGGATATCCGTCTTTTTCTATACACCCCTATTTTTCATCAAAGATAACCAGATGATCTATTTCTAAACGTATACCAATAGGCTCATTTATCGGGTGATCATGATGACTCGGTACAAGGCTCAAAATACGTAATCCACTTTCTAGCTGAAGCGTGTATAAAAATTCAGCTCCCCTGAATGCCTTGTCTACAACTCGCGCTGCCATATCACTGTTGTCATCATGTAAAATATCATCCGGCCTAATGAGAACTCGTACTTTTTTGCCTATCACTGTTTGATGAGTAGCTGCGCTTTGAATAACACCAATCTCTGTTTTAACCTCTTTATTATTGATAACTTCTCCCGAAATAAAGACACCTTCCCCAATAAAACCTGCAACTACTGCTGTTTTTGGTTTGTGATAAAGATCAAATGCATTATCCCATTGAAGTAAATGGCCATCATTCATCACGCCAATTATGTCCGCCATTGCAAATGCTTCAAGTTGATTATGACTTACCATAATTGTAGTTATACCATCTAACTTCAATATAAGTCGTAACTCGCGTGCTATTTGTTCACGTAATTCTATGTCGAGGCTAGCGAATGGCTCGTCCAATAGCAATACGCCAGGACGGGGCGCCATTGCGCGCGCCAAGGCAACACGTTGTTGTTGCCCTCCGGATAAACTGTGCGGATACTTATTTATGTGCTTCTCTAAAGAGAATAAGGTCACTAATTCATCTAACCGTTGTATCGACATCTTTGTATTGTAATTTTTTAAACCAAAAACAATATTGTCTCTGACATTCATATGCGGAAATAAAGCATAGTCCTGAAATACCATCCCGATGTGGCGTTGCTCTACAGGAAGATGGTGTGTCAAATCACTGAATAGGACTCCTTTTACCCAGACTTCACCTTCATCTTGTATTTCTAAGCCTGCAATAGAACGTAACAAAGTCGTCTTACCGCAACCGCTAGGTCCTAGGAGACAAGCAATTTCAGCTTCACGAACATCAAAAGAGACATCTTCTAAAATAGATCGCCCTTCTATTGTTAAAGAAATATTTTTTATTTCGATTGCTTTATCCATGGCCTGGTCGTGATCGTGAGATTGAATTGCTAATGATAATAACGGGAATGATACCTACAATCACTATCGCTAACGCGGGCACTGCTGCTTCGGCTAATAATTCTTCATTAGCAAGCTCATATGTACGCACCGCAAGTGTATTGAAATTAAAAGGCCTTAATATAAGAGTTGCGGGTAATTCTTTAAGCACATCTACAAAAACTAATAATGACGCTGTCAATAAACTGCCTCGCATCATCGGCATATGAATACTTCTTAGAATATTAATTGTATGCATACCAGTTGTTTTTGCAACCTCATCCATAACTGGCTTTATTTTAACCAAAGCTGCTTCGATAGTATTAATAGATACCGCTAAAAAACGAACTAAATAGGCAAAGACTAGTATAAACACCGTACCACTGATTAATAGCCCGCTACTGATATTAAAATTTTCTATTAGAAAATTATCTAATGAATTATCGAACCAAGCAAAAGGAATTAATACGCCTACGGCAATAACAGTACCAGGAATCGCATAGCCCATACTGACCAAACGAACCATTATTTTATTGAGTAATGACTGATTGTTTCTATTTGAATATGCCATGAACAAAGCTATACCGACGGCTAACATTGAAGTAATAAAAGCCAAAAACAAACTATTAAAGAATAATAGATAAAAATCTTTTCCTAGTACGTCTAAATAGGTATCTATCGCCCAGTTTATTAAAAGCGAAACTGGTACAATAAAACCAAAAGATAATGGCGCTGCACAAATAATTAAAGCAATTACGCCATGCCCTTTTGTTAGCCGTTGCTGCATCAAAGAACTGTAACGAGAGCTAGTATGGTGATACCGCGCTTGTTTTCGAGAGCGCTTTTCAAGATATAAAAAAACTGCGACAAAAACTAATAATAATGCGGACATCTGCGCAGCAGCAAGACTATTACCCAAACCGAACCATGTTCTAAAAATACCTGTCGTAAATGTAGATACACCAAAGTATTGAACAGTGCCGTAATCTGCCAAAGTCTCCATCACAACCAAAGAAAGACCTACCATTATCGCAGGTCTAGCTAATGGCAAAGCAACGCGTCTGAAACCACCAAAAGCATTACACCCCAACGTGCGCGACACCTCTAGTACACAGACTGACTGCTCTATGAATGCTGCACGAGCTAATAAATAAATATATGGATATAGAACTAGCGATAACATCGCTATTGCACCACCCAACGAACGAACTTCTGGAAACCAATAATCACGATATTGCCAACCGGTGATCTCGCGAAGAGTTACTTGTAATGGACCAGCCACATCCAACGCACCAGTATAAGTATAAGCAATAATGTAGGCTGGCACAGACATTGGCAACAACAAGGCCCATTCAAGTTGACGACTCAAAGGAAATCGATACATCGTTACTAGCCATGCGGGAATAACTCCAATCAATAAACTAAAAAACCCAACACCGATCAATAGTGCAAATGAATTACCAATATAGTCAATTAAGACAGTAGCCCTTAGATGCTCCCAGACTTCATATTCTGGAAAAAAAAGAGAACCAAATACGATTGCAAGTGGAATACTAAAAAGTAATGAAATAAAGACTAATAATGAATTCCATCTAGTCACATTGAATGAGCTTATTTTAAAATTTAAGATATTGAGTAATCTTTGAGCGGGACTAATTATTGAAGTCAAAGATTCTATTTTATTTCCAACCTACTCGGTCCATCAACATTAAGGCATCGATATTGTGCTGACCTAATAAGTCAAGATTAAGTTCATCTGCCTTAAATTTTCCCCAGCTTTTCAGGACTGAGCTATTTTCTAGTTTAGAATTTATTGAGTATTCATAGTTTGTGTCGGCATACCATTGTTGCGCAAAATCACCAACTAGAAATTCCAATAATTGTATCGCTTCTTTTTTATTTTTAGCTGATTTCAATATCCCCGCCCCACTAACATTCATGTGCACACCATGGGTACTCTGATCTGGCCAAAATAGTCGTATTTTTTTTGCCGCAACTACATCACTCTTTTGAGATGACTCAAGCATACCAGCAAGATAATAATTATTTACTAAGCCAACATCACATACCCCGGCAGCAATAGCTTTAATCTGATCGCGATCGCCGCCTTTTGGTGGCCTGGCAAAATTACTCACTAGTCCTCTCCCCCAGCGTTCTACCTTTAAGAGACCATAATTAGCTATCATCGCAGCAACTAGAGATTGATTGTAAACATTTGATGATGAACGAACACAAATACGATTTATCCATTTTTCATTTGCAAGATCCATATAACTACTAAGGTCATTCTTATCAACGCGATCTGGCGCATAAATAATCACTCGTGAACGTAATGATAAACCGAACCATTGCTTATCATCATCACGATAATTCTTAGGGATTACTTGATTCAATAATTTTGAATCAATCTGTTGAAATAGTGCTTTTTCTTTAGCCCTTACTAATCGCGCAACGTCTACGGTTAGCAATATATCTGCAGGAGTATTCCTATTTTCAGCCTCGAGACGTTTGAGTAATGTATCCGCCTTGCCTGTAACGATATTGACTGCAATTCCTGTTTCTTTAGAGAATTGGTCTAACAATGGTTTTATTAATGCTTCTTTACGTGCTGAGTAGATATTTACCTCAGCTGCATTCGCTGATTGTAACGTGAATAAAAATATTAAAAGGTGGATGTATTTAATCATTATACTTTTTCAAAACAATAAAAAACTCAAGTATAAATGATAATGATTCTGAGTTACATTTGATTCTTTTTATTTATAGCCGCTGCCACCACATCCACACACCAGTACAAGATAAAAAAAGCATTAGGATTGCAATTAAATCAACAAAATAGACACCCCAGGAGCCGACAAATCTTCCACTATGTATGTCTATCAGTAACCTTTCTATTGTTAAACCACTCCCTCGATACTGTTGTAATAAATTATCATACAATTCTGTAGGTATTGCTGATGCAACAGACCAAATAGCCTCAAGATACTCATATTCCTTCCACTCAAGTTCATTAGTATCTACATGGTAATATCCATGGGCAGCTTTTATGACAATATCACCATTCTCATCCTGCCCTATTTCTCTCATCCCAGCAGGCACTCCTGCCGCCCCAGTCAGATGTTCAATAAGTTCTCCATCTTTTGTAATGATTGTCAATTGACCGTCATATGCAATGGTATAAATTTCATTGTTGCTGATGATGCCAACTAACTTTTCTACATTGTTTGATATTTCAATATTATTAAAATAAACACGTTTACCAACTTGAGTTGCCCAAGAACCGTCAACATTGTAAGCAACAGGCTCACTAACAGGATTTATCTGATAAAAATCAAGTAGCCATTCTGTCTTAATAAATTTTTTGTTAAGCTCTAGTTCTTCACTATGATTTATTGCAATACCACTAATCACTATACAAATCACAAACAAAGCAGCAAAAATTCCAAACTTTTTGTGCCATCTTTGAATCAATAAAATATAATTTTTCAATCGATTTTAATATGTGTGTTTAAAAACAGAGCTAATTTAGCAACCTTTGTTAATGCATTAACTGATAGCGTTGCCCCTGATATGTTATCTATATTTCTGTCCAATTGATTTTTTTTAGTTAGGTTTGCTTGCTTGAATTGGTCAGTAAAAAAGGGATATTTGACTTCCCAACCGCGTGATTCGCGAAATATTAGAACATTTAATTGCTCAATTTTTTCATCTTTTACAACGACACCGGTAGTGATAGGTTTATCACGACCTATTTCTTCCAAAATCCAGGCTGTCTTTTCACCATTATCCCAATAACGTAGTCGTACTACGTGGATATCATAGCCAAGCATTGATTTAATCTGAGCTTTTAATTCTTTTGAAATCCACAATTTTTTTGAATTAGGTGGATTTTCTGCGAAGGCTTGCTCGAGAAATTCTTTGGGTTCAAGATATACTCCCTTAGCTTGGCTATGAGTGCTCAGGAATATCAGATTACATAAAATAGTTATTACAAGTACTTTTAACATTTCACATTCATTTCAATTATTCAAGATCTTACAGTATTTGATATGTTGATGTACATCTCCATGCTTTAGACTAGTCACTATATCTATATGGACATGCATTATTACTAGATTTATGATGTAAAGTAAAAATAAAAAGAGGGCGCTAAGAAGCGCCCTTAATCATCACTACCAAAGAACTTATCGTTAAACGAAATATCTACAACACTAGAATGAGTATCCAACACCTAGGTTTAATGTCTTAGACGATGTGTCAGCATCTGTATCATCGGTGTTGGTGAAATCAAATTTGAATGCGACCTGGTCTGTAGGCCAATAATTGAATCCAAAACCTATGCGCTCTTCTTCATTAGTATTGGAATAATCTAGTTCACTCCATCTAACAAACACACCTAGATCACCTGGCATGAAAGAGAGTGGAAATCTATATTGAGGTTCTACATAATATCCCCATTGCTCACTATCATCCCTACCTGCTTGTAACTCATCATCCAGATCCCATCTAGCGTAAAGCGCTTTAACACCGAGGCCCGAGCTATGATCATAGATAATATGTCCCTCGAATAAAGTGGCTGAATTCGATTCGTCAGTCGCGCCAGCAGTGATATCACTCTGGTATTGAAAAGTACCACCAACTTCTAGACCGGGGGTGCCGGTATAACGAAGTCTCGTGGTTATTGCTCCGTGATCAGCATTTGCTGATGCAACTTTTTGTCGACCGCTTCTTATATTAGTTGTTGTTTCAAGCCCGGAGTGTAGGACCACGTCGTAATTCAAGCCAGGAGCTAATTCACCATTCAAACCAATACCCGCTTCCCACCACGTTGCAGGAATGATTCTTTTTTCCACTTCAGGTCGTTCAACACCATAAAAAGTGTTCGGTTCATGCGTATAATTGATAATACCTACCGGGATTATATCTAAGCCGGCGCGCACTCGATGGTTGTCATTAATATCCATTTCTATCCATGCTTGTTCAAGCTCGACTTCGCCTGGCTTGCCTTCTCCTGCTAATGAATGTTCTAATTCTAATTCAGAGAAGAAACGAATATTATCTGTGAATTCATGACCAAAATATAAAACAAAACGATGAAAATCAACTTCATCATTCCCATCATCTTTGCTGTTATAGTGAAGCTCACCATAACCACCGATACTAGTCTTATCAAACCAACCGCCACCAGAGCTTGATGATTGTGCCACCATTGCGTCGGTAGCTGCCTCTACTTCAGCAGCTGTTTCATCAACTTTCTTTTCGGTTACTTCTACTTTCTGTTCAGTCATTTCTAATTTCTTTTTCAATTCATCTATGACTGATTGTTGCTCTTGTATCATTTTCCACATTTGATCTGCATCAGGGGTTTCTGCTTGAGCTGATGCACATATAAATATTGCCGATAACATTAAGAACAAACTTTTCTTGTAAAACATACTAATTACCTCTATTAATAAAAAATTGGTATTTGTCTAAGATATAGTGGGAATTACTGACATTTATGCTCCGAAATTATTTACAAATAAACTTCGATCAGCAGTAATGTATTTTTAATCAAACAAGATCCTCAAAATTGATTTTTTCAATTTGAGTTTTCAGCCTGAACAGTTAAGGGCTGTAAAGGCATCTCAGACACAAAACTCAAATTAATTACTCACATCAGCTTTACGATCTATTTTGACGTCAGTTTAAGTAACCGTATTGCAGGCACAGCCATGCATAACGATAAACATCAGTAACTCTTATCTAATTGTTAATACGAAGTGTAATACAAATGATAATTATTATCAATAAGATATTGATTAAAAGATCGTATATTTTAATATCTTCATATTTTTCAGTTATTTATGAATCGTATTATCGTTAGTTTATTGATCAAATTATAGCGAACTAAGCTAATTTTGAAAAATAGACAGAGATTGGTGATGCCTAGAGCGAATAAAATATTAGAATTAATATGATAAGAAATGATACAAGCACCCGATGACCCCGTCGTTCAAAATCATCGCAAGCAAAAAATCTTATTTTGGTCAAATTCATACATATTTTATTCTGTAAAATCAGTTGGCCTATTTATACTATACGATATACTTCATGCTTTACTACACATTAACTAGACTAGCTATTTATAACTGGGAGATTAATTTCTCGAAATTGTAATTACATAATCAGTATCTATTTATATGAAAAACCCACTCATACAGAAAGAAGGACTTCCTGCCTTCGAAAATATTAATGCATCTCATGTTGAGCCAGCTATCGACAAACTAATTCTGGAAAATAGGAGCATCGTTCAATCATTATTATTAAGCACAAAAATTTATAGTTGGGATAACCTACTACAGAAACTGGAAGATATGGATGATAACTTAAATCGTGCTTGGTCACCCGTCAGCCATCTACATTCGGTTGCTGATAATGATCAACTTCGGGAAGCTTATAATAAATGCATGAATAAGCTCTCTGATTACTCCACCGAAATGGGTCAAAATGAAGAGCTATTTCATGCATATGAGCAAGTTGCGAAGGCTGATTCATTCAATCTATTATCAACTGCACAGCAAAAAATTATTACTAACTCTCTGAGAGATTTTCACCTTTCTGGAATTGCTCTCGATACAAAAGCAAAGAAACGTTATAAATTAATTCAACAACAACTTTCAAAGCTGCAAACTAAATTTGAAGAAAACTTGCTCGATGCTACGCATGCATGGGAAAAACTAATCACTGATAAGGATGAACTCAAAGGTCTGCCTGAATCATGCCTTGAATTAGCGGCAAAAACTGCAAAAGATGCAAATAGAGAAGGATGGATATTTACTTTGGAATTCCCATCCTACATGCCAGTGATTCAATACGCTGATAACGCTAGTTTTAGAGAAGAAATATATAGGGCTTACGTAACTCGCGCTTCAGAAAAAGGACCGAATGCTGGTCAATTCGATAATAGTGAGATCATGAATAAAATACTCCAGTATCGAACAGAAAAAGCAAAACTGCTCGGCTTTGAAAGCTACGCACATTATTCATTAGCTACGAAAATGGCGAAAAATACTAACGAGGTATTAAGTTTCTTAAATAATCTGATTGAACGAACAAAGAAATATGCTGAGCAAGAGTATGAAGAGTTAACGTTATTTGCAATCGAAACAGCAAACGTATCTAAGCTTCAAGCTTGGGATATTTTTTATTATTCAGAAAAATTGAGACAGAAAAAATTTAATATTTCACAGGAAGTATTACGCGCTTATTTCCCTATAAATCAGGTCATGAAAGGTTTGTTTACTATTACTGAAAAGCTTTATGATATCACGATCAATCGACGTGAAGGGATTCAAGTCTGGCATAAGGATGTCATGTTTTTTGATATTCTGAATCAGAAAGATGAAATAAGTGGTGGTTTTTATCTAGATCTATATGCCCGTCCGCATAAACGAGGCGGAGCATGGATGGATGAGTGCATCGTCAGAAAAAAAACCTCAAAGGGTATTCAAAATCCGGTGGCCTACTTAACATGTAATTTCACACCGCCTCTTGATGGCAAACCCGCTCTTCTAACGCATGATGAAGTAACCACTTTGTTTCATGAATTTGGTCACGGGTTACACCATATGATGACAAATGTTGAATATAGTGGCGTTTCTGGAATAAATGGCGTGCCTTGGGATGCGGTTGAGTTGCCAAGTCAATTTATGGAAAACTGGTGTTGGGAAAAAGAAGCTCTCGACCTTTTTGCCAGACACATAGATAACGGTAAAATCATTGATAATAAGCTATTCAAAAAAATGACGAAGGCAAGAACATTTCAGGCCGGAATGAAAATGCTCAGGCAATTGGAATTTTCTCTATTTGACTATAGATTACACATGGAATGTGCAACAAATGATTCACTTATAATACAAGACTTACTCAATGAGATTCGAGGAAAAGTCGCTGTCGTGGAAACGCCTGATTTCAATCGATTTCAACATAGTTTCGCTCATATCTTTGCGGGTGGTTACGCAGCCGGCTATTATAGCTATAAATGGGCCGAAGTATTATCCGCCGACGCCTTTTCCAAATTCGAAGAAAGGGGTATCTTTGACAAAATGACTGGAAAAGAATTTCTAAAATCTATTCTGGAACAAGGTGGCAGTCGAGAGCCAATGGATTTATTTATTGAATTTCGTGGGCGAGAACCGAGCATTGAACCACTATTAAGACATTCAGGCATTACAGTTTAAGGAATAATAATGCAAAATTTCAGAGTACAAAAAATACTATTCGGCATAATTTCTTTGGTAGCGTCAATGGTTAACGCTGAGACCGTATATGTGGTAGATGAATTAAAAATCGGTTTGCATAATGATCGCACCATAGACAGCCCGATCATCAAACTTGTCTCCAGTGGTACATCATTGTTCGTCATCGAGCGTGATGATGATTTGATTCATGTTCAAGAAGCTGGAGGAACAAAAGGGTGGATAAATAATAAATATGTCGTCATTAAAAAACCTGGTAAAACACTCATAAAAGAATTAGAAGAAAACAACAAGGCACTGAAACAAGTAATAGCGCAATTAAAGACAAAAAAAATGACAACGTCCACTATTGATACGGATATTCAAAAAAAGCTTGAACAACAATTAAATTCAGAGCGATTGAAAGCGGGTGATCTACAGGCGCAACTTGCCGCTCTTAAGGCAAATGTTGCAAATATTGATGACTCAGAAAAATTCCTCGCTGATATAGAAACGCTGCAACAGAAAAATCAACAACTACTTTCACTACTCGAATCTTCAGGCATACAAGTAAATTCAAACATAAAATCATTGAATGAAAGCTTTTTTTCTATAAACAAAATGAAACAAATGTCTTTTATGTTGTTTATCGTTTTTTTGATCGGTCTAGCCGGGGGAGTTTTTATATTAGATTTCTATAATAGACGTAGACATGGTGGTTTTCGTATTTGATTTTACTGTCTTTTTGATTAATTTTAATGATCTTTAACTTTTTATTTTCAGCATGTTCAAGATAGCAACTTGGAATGTTAACTCCCTTAGAGTCAGACTTTCTCATGTTTTACAGTGGTTGGAATCTGAGAGTCCGGATGTACTCGCTATACAAGAAACGAAAACTACCGATGAGAACTTTCCCGAAGACGAGATAAAAGAAGCTGGTTATCATGTCAAATTTATTGGTCAGAAAACCTATAATGGTGTTACAACCATCTGTAAATCACCTGTTGAAACTATAGCTACAGCTATTCCTGGCTATGATGATTTGCAAAAAAGAGTCTTAGCCGTAAAAACTCAAGGTATTATCGTACTGAACTTATATGTCCCTAATGGCGCAGAAGTGAATTCAGAAAAATACCATTACAAATTAGAATGGTTTTCTAAGCTACATCCTTTCATTAAGCATCTTCAATCAGAAAAGGATCATGTCATCATCTTAGGTGATTTCAACATTGCACCAGAAGATCAAGATGTGCATGCTCCAGAGGAATGGAAAGGGTGTAACTTGGTAAGCCAAGCAGAAAGAAATGAATTAAATAAAATATTGGCTTATGGTTTTAGCGATTGTTTTCGTTCATTTAATCAACCAGACAAAAGTTTTTCCTGGTGGGATTACCGTGCAGCCGGTTTTAAACGCAATCGAGGTCTAAGAATTGATCTTATCCTTGCCTCAAACAGCCTAACAAAAAGGTGTAGCTCATCTTATATCGATACAGAACCTCGCAAACTGGTGCGCCCTTCAGATCATACACCTGTGATTGCAGTATTTGATCTTTAATTTTGCTGAAGATGAACAATTATATTGATGCATCTGACTCTTAATAGTACTAAATTTTATGTTCAGTACAGTTAAAAGGATCAGTCAAAGACCCTTACTTCTTTGAGAATATTTCGAAATAAGCTCATCAAAAAACAAAATTGAGGAAAGCTATAAATAGCTATGCATGAAGTTAAAACAGATAAGCAACAAACCAAATATATCGAATTAGACTTTAATCGTTAATAACAAAGACAGGCTCAAAAATCGGTTGTTTAAGGCAAGCATCACAAACAACTACTTCTCAGGATTGCGATATTCTTTACTTTCGCATAGACTTGACACCTTAAAATATCGATTATAGAAGTTGAGTAAAAAAAATGAAAATAAACATACATCCTCTGTATGATGAAGTTAACGTCAAGTGCAGTTGTGGAAATGAATTCAAGACTCGTTCGACACATGTCGGAGATCTACATATTGATGTATGTTCTGAATGCCATCCATTCTACACTGGCAAACAGAAAATGTTAGATACAGCTGGTCGAGTAGACAAATTTCGTCGTAAATACGGCATGTGATCTTTTTAAAACACAACATCAAATACAAAGAAACGCTCAGCTAGGGCGTTTTTTTTAGCATATTTATTCTTTTTCTCCTTAATTTTATTCGTAAAATTTATTAAAAATTATAGAGAAAGTCTTCGGGCATATGTTATTTCACCTAAGTAGTTATGCGTTAGCATAATCAAGATATTTAAAAAATGTAAAATATTCTAGAAACACACCTGACAAAATCGCTAAATTGAATTTTAACTTAAATTTAATTGTACTTTATCACCAACTCTTCAGGTCATTTCTAGTTTAGTCTAGCTAAGTAATTGCTAGTATTAGAGGTTAATTTCTTATCCACATTTTCTGTGGGTAACTCTGTGGATGCAGTGTTAAAGTATGTTTAAAATAACCCTGGCTGAGTCATTTTAAACAAAACTGTTAAAAACTAACCGAAATTAAAAATATCCATATATATCATATACTTGCACCGTTACTATTCGTCCTTAGAGGATGCTCGTCTTAGTTCAGGCAATCCTGAAAGACAAAGAAGGAAGAACTGTGTATAAACAGAAAAATATCATTGACAAAGTCTAAAGCTTAAGAATCCTCCAAATGAGTGAATTTCAATTTAGGGCTAAAACTTTTTACTAAAAAAATCAGGACTTTTATATTAACAGAGTCATGCCTAAAACAACCATTCAGCTAGTTTTTGACGTGCCTCGTCTAGACCCACTCCCTGTAATGCAGAAAACTGTTGTACACTTCCATTTATACCTTTCAGTTCACTCCTTATTTCAATTGTAGTTTTTTTTGCCGCGCTTTTAGACAACTTATCAGATTTATTTAGCAATACATGTAGAGACAAATTACAACTCTCACAATAATCTAGCATTATTTGATCAAATTTTCCCATTGGATGCCGAATATCCATTATCAAGAACACTCCATTGAGAGAGTCTCGTTCGCGTAAATAGCGTTCGAGTAATTTTGCCCAAACATTTCTCATAGTTTCATCTACTTTTGCATAACCATATCCGGGTAAATCAACAATATGAATAGATTTATCATAGGCAAAATAATTTAATTCCCTAGTCCTTCCTGGAGATTTGCTGGTTCTGGCCAAAGAACGCCTATTAGTAATCTTATTTAATACACTTGACTTTCCAACATTAGACCGCCCGGCAAAGGCAACTTCAGCAATACTATTTTCCGGAAGTTGATTAAATGCAGCTACGCCTTTAATAAATTCAAAGCGACTGAACCAACCATTTGGTATTATTCGTTCTGTGCTTATAGTCATTTCTCTGTGAACTGTTAAATTTTATTTAACTATTTTAATAGTTTGTTTACATTTTGAAGGTTATTAATTTTGAATTAACCTATTTTGTCAGGACATTGTTCTTAAATGTAATCATACTATGAGTTTATCATTGATACTCTGCGTATATGTTGTTTTAAAGGAACTGGAATTATGAAAAATCACTTGATTATTGTTTGTCTGTTAATATTTACCTCTGCCTATTCATTTGCTATGGACGGTGATCCAGCAAAGGGAAAGACTCTATCTCAAACCTGTACCGCATGTCACAGTGTCGATGGAAATAGTATAAATCCTATTTGGCCCAAACTTGCTGGGCAACATGCATCTTACATCGTCAAACAATTGAATGACTTCAAGAAAGGAAACCGTGTTAACGCCCTTATGGCAGCAATGGTGGCACCACTAAGCGAACAGGATATGATTGACCTTGGTGCTTATTTTTCTATTCAAAAAACAACTCTGGGTGCTGCTCAACCTGAATTAATAGAAATTGGAGAACTTATCTATCGAGCCGGGGACCACGAAAGTGGTGTTCCAGCCTGCATGGCATGTCATGGGCCCAATGGTGCTGGTAATCCTGCTGCTATTTATCCGGTATTAAGTGGTCAACACGCTGAATATACCACTACGCAACTTAATATGTTTAAGGTTGAAGAACGTAATAATGATCCTAATAATATGATGCGTACAATTGCACGACTGTTGACAGATCTTCAAATTGAGGCTGTATCTCAATATATTCAAGGATTGCATTAAAAATTTACACTTTCAATGAAGTAAAAATCTGAATTCTCATGTCTATAAAAAGTGTGGGTTTAAGTATTACTAATATCTAATAAGTTTTAAGGATGACCATGAAAAATATAGCTGCAAATATCTTGTTTTTATTATTAATTTTAATTAGCAATCAAATACATGCTAATGAAAATGGCTACATAACCATCTCTCCACCACAGCCAACTCGGTCAGGAGACAAAATAGAGGTTATAGAAGTATTTTGGTACGCTTGTCCACACTGTTTCGATTTTGAACCACATATAAGCAAATGGTTGGAATCTAAACCTAATGACGTAGAATTTAGTCGCATGCCAGCTATTTTTCGTAAAAGCTGGATTCCTCATGCTAAGGCCTATTTCACCGCAGATAAGTTAAATGTTTTAGATTCCATCCATACTCCATTATTTGATGCATTACATAAGCGAAAGAAAAACATTCATGACGACGATTCTATTAAGAAATTCTTTGTTAAACACGGTGTTGATAGAAATATATTTAAAAAAGTATACGAATCTGACGAGGTTCAGGACAAGGTCAAGCGAGCCTTTATTATGGGTCAACGATACAAGCTTACGGGCGTTCCAGCAGTTATAATCAATGGAAAATATATGGTTAGCGGGTCCACTGCTGGAAGTTTTGAGAATGTGCTGAAAATAATTAATCAACTCATTGATAAAGAGAGAAAGAATAATTTGCAAAGTTGAGATTAATAAAACATGTCAATATGAAGAATTTAGATTAATACTACAAATATTTGTCCTATATGAATTAATAGTAGCGAGTTTATTGAAACCAATTAACTTATAGGCAATAAAAAAGGACCTAACGGTCCTTTTTTAATTATAATGAAGAAAATTTTACTTATTGTTGATATACATTGTGACTTCAAAGCCAAAACGAATGTCGCTATATTCAGGTGTTTGCCAGTTCATTGTTGTATCCTCGTGTAAATATTATAAAAATTGTATTTAAAGTTTTTTCTATGATTAGAATACAGCAGATCGTGTGCCAGCTTGATGAATATATGATATTTATCATTTTAATCAGTAGCTTAAAAAAATTTAATTCCCCCCTTGTTGATTTTATTGATAAAGTTGGTTATCAATAGCCAATGCACTGGTCTTAAAGAACCATATTCTGTATCTTTTTATATCCATTAAGACTCTATATTCCGAATAATCTATGTAAGAATTTAGGTACCATGAGGGAACTACAGCTTTGCTATGTGTATTGTGTTAAATTCGCCGACTTTTATGAATGTGCACCCATTTAAGACATGATAAGTATTTATAACAAAATCAATAATAAACATATTGCTAGCGGACATCGTGTTGGAATAGTTGGAGGTGGGCAACTCGCAAAGATGATAGGGCTATCCGCAATAAAGCTAGGTTGTGAGATTGTTATCCTAGAAAAAACAAAAAAAGCACCATCCACCTCCCTAGCCATAGATACTTTATACGGCGATTGGAACGATCCATCTAATCTACTGAATCTCGCAAATATGGTTGACGTAGTCTCTTTGGAAAATGAATTTGTTGATGCTAATAGTTTAAGAGTATTAGAAGAAGCAGGGCATCGGTTATATCCAACCTCCACAACGATTGGACTGGTACAAGATAAACTGCATCAGAAACAGGCTCTAAGCGATGCTGGAATACCAGTTATACCATTTGCTGCGGTGAATTCACAAGAAGAGATCATTCAACTCGCCGATCAGCTCGGATGGCCTGTAGTCTTGAAGACTAGGCGTGATGGCTATGATGGAAAAGGAAATATCACTTTAAACAATGTAACAGACATTGATGATGCCTGGTCAAAATTGAATGGCAATAATCAAAAACTCTATATTGAGGCCTTTTGTCATTTTACTGGTGAATTAGCTGTAATGGTTACTCGCGGATTAAATGGGGAAATGGTCAATTATCCTGTAGTTGAATCTGTACAGAAAGATCATGTTTGTCATATGGTACGTGCGCCCGCCCGTATTGATAATGAACTTTCTGATGCAACCATTAAACTCGCACGAAAAGCAGTGGAAGTTATTGACGGCGAAGGCTCTTTTGGCATCGAAATGTTTCTCACCAAAGAAAACCAGATTATCCTTAACGAAATGGCTCCAAGAGTACATAATTCCGGGCATTATACAATTGAAGCTTGTGAATGTTCTCAGTTTGAAAATCATATGAGAGCAATCCTCGGGCTGCCACTTGGCTCAACTAAAATGATTGCACCAGCAGCGGTTATGATAAACATGCTTGGAGAAGAACAAGGACATGGCTATCCGGTTGGCATTGAACATGCTCTGGCAGTGAAAGGTGCCCACATACATGTGTACGGAAAAACAACAACAAACATAGGGCGCAAAATGGGACATATTACAGCATTAGGTTCAGATATTAATGAAGCTGAAAAAATAGCTTCAAAGGCCGCATCATGTATTCGTTTCGGAGCACAAAAATGAAATCACAAAATAAATCAATCGTAGGTATTATCATGGGCAGTGATTCAGACTGGCCCACCTTAAAAACAGCGACGGATATCTGTAAACAGTTTTCAGTTCCCCATGAAGTGCATGTTGTTTCAGCGCACCGTACGCCTGACGATATGGCTAAGTACGCAAAAAGTGCCTATAAAAAAGGTTTGAAGGTTATCATTGCGGGTGCCGGTGGCGCAGCACATCTGCCAGGGATGATTGCTAGTCAAACGCCCTTGCCCGTAATTGGTGTTCCTATTAGAACTGAAACATTAAGTGGCATGGATTCATTATTATCAATCGTACAAATGCCTGGTGGCGTGCCGGTTGCAACAGTTGCGATTGGTGCAGGAAAGAATGCTGGGCTGTTAGCCGTTGAAATTCTAGCTATAAGTAATGCAAAATTGATGGATAAACTAATCGAGTACAAAAGACTCCTCATAGCCGAATCACGCAAAAAAGACATATCGTTAAATAAAGAAATAAAGTTAAGTTTGAAATAAGTTAAAGATGCCTTATCTAAAAAAAGATCTTGAATCTCACTGACTATCAATACTGCTTTCTCGTTGCCTCGCCATTTTCAAGATGGTTTTACGTCTTTTAGTGTTAGCTTGAAACCATTCAATTATTTCTGATATTGTTCTATAACATCCCGTGCAAATATTATTTTCATTCAAACAGCAATTTCTTATACAAGGTGATTTCATATCCTTTGTATAAATCATCGCATTATGATTCTAGAACTACTGTCTTCCAGTTATTGTATAACTGTCTAGCTGTCTTATTAAAGTCACTAATATTCTTCGATACTTCTTGTTCAAGTTCATCTGCGAAATTTTTACCCCGACTTTTTTCCAATAAACAGTTATAAGTAGGAATAGTACTCCAGTCAGATATCGTTGAGGCAATGGTTTCTTGATGGTATTGCATAGTGAAGACTTGTGAGCCTAACGACAAGGACTGTATCGAGCACTTCTCTGAATAACTTAAGGTATCCATTCCGACAGGTGCATGCTTTACTTCAGCGCTGTGCCACTGCAAACAGTTAATTTTATTTGGCATCTTTTTCAAGTAAGGGCTATTCTTACCCATACTTGTCTTATGAATTTCCATAACACCAACCTCCGTATGTTCTCCCGGACCGACTTCACCACCAAGTGCATCAGCTAATAATTGATGACCAAGACAGATGCCAACATAGGGCATCCCTAGTTCATTCACTACCTTTCTAATAGCTGCTTTTTCTTCAACTAACCATGGGTACTCTGCTTCTTGCCAAACATCCATGGGTCCACCCATGACCCATAAAGCATCATAATAATTTAAATCAGGGATCAGTTGATTTTCGTCCAATTCAATCACATGGCACTCAATTCCATCTTCTTTGAAAAAATCTCGAAAAATACCAGGATGCTCTATGCGTAGATGTTGAAAAATAAGTATCCTATTAATTTCCATTCTACTTAATCAAGTCAGGAATTGATTTACGAAAGTTACTATGTTCAGGTTGCCAACCTGTGCGCGTTATAGTTAATCGATTATCACAGCGACGACCTACTCCACGTATATTATTACCGTGGTTAAAATTAGCTGGAGCTTGTTTTAATATATCTGCCAAGAACGAATAATACTGGCTACGTTTGATCGGGTAACCATCAGAAGCTAACTCAATTAATCCATGTTCACTCATTGCAGCAATACGCCTTAATAATTTTACTCCATCATCGGCATGGATTAAATTAAGCCAGCCGTCAGGATCACTATTAATGGTGCGACCTTTTAATATTTCGTTTTTACCAATTATACGATCAGGTCCATATATCCCTGCAAAACGAATAACACTTCCTTTCTTTACAGCAGCTAACCATTCTTGTTCTAAAAAGTATTGTCGCTCTGCCCTCTCGCTATCTATGTTGACACCACTATCGGCGTTAACAATCCTGTCTTTATTACCATAAACAACAGTTGACGACACCAAAATAGAATTTTGAATATCAAGCTTATTTAATCGTTCGATAAAATGAGAGAAAACTAATCGATCTATTTTGCTTGGAGGCACCATAAAATAAATCCTGATGCTATGTTCATTAGAAAGTATATTTAAGTTAGCCCACGACTGTCTATCATTAATATTCAAAATGATTTGGTGATTACCATTAGCCGAGTTTATGGTTTTTTTCTTATCCGATCTGTTTGAGAGATAGTTTCTTTCGCCACATAGAATTTCAAGCAATCTTCTGCCTAGATAACCATAACCTATGATCAAGTTTATTTGCTTCATTTATTTATAAACTCTGACTAATACAGAATAAGTGTATTAAAGACAACACACTTGTGTATTAACCCTCAAAATTTATGATTTAACCTCTTCGTATTTTATAAGCACATTATAATTTTTACCTTTACTATCGCGTATATTTGAAACTCCCTCGTAGACACGTAAAATAGGCTTATTAATGTCATAGTATAGTTTGATTTTTCCTGCAAAAACACGGACAAAGAAACTGTTTGGTTCAACGTTTATCAACCTTAGGGATTGACCTTGTTTATTTAAGACAGCATCTTGATATATCCTAAAACTTAAAAAATCTTGCATGCTCGGCACAAGAAAGTCACGTTTAAACTCCTTGCCAGAAATTATTAGGTCCCAATATTCAATAATAAAATTATCAAAACCAGCATCACTAATCGCACCATCTTTATAGTTGATTTGTGATTGTTTTCGAGTTTTACTTTTTGTTCCACTGAAAATAACTTCATATTTATTTTTTATGAAACGTGTTTTTTCTTCATGTCCCGTTCGCGTGTTTTCTAATTCGAACTCAGGCATGAATTGATTATCGCTAAAATCTGCAGTCTTACTCGCAAAGATATTTTCAGACAAGTCCTTGTATATTACTTTTGTGTTTTGTAATACTCCATCACTATATTTCTCATAATGATTTTCTGTATAAAGTAATTGATCAGTGTTAAGATCATAAGCGTACCCTATTCGGGTCAGTCCATCATCAGTAAAAGCTAAAGGCGCCCATAAAAAAAGGCTTATCAAAAAAAATATTCTAAACATAGAATCAATTATCCTTTATATTCTTACCCAACCAGAATATTTTCATACTACCCTGCGCTTCATAAAACACTTTTAATACATAAAGAAAAGACAGCATATTACCAAGTAGCAAAATCAGAACAGACCATGATAAAGCGGTAGTTATATTCTCTTCACGACACATAATCCAGAAACAAAACAGCAATAAACCTAAATAAAGATCTACTAGCGTTACTATGCCCCATGTCATATCGATTAATACAGCACCTTCTATAAAAAAATCACCGTAAGCTAATGCGTAACAGACAACCACTAGCATGATCAGGAAGCCACCAAAAGCAATAACTACTGGCATCGAAACTAATTTAGCTTTTTTAAGCATAGCGATCATATTGATGTCTTGGGAGGCATCGGGAAAAACATATTTGTAGTTTTTTGATACTCTCTATATGCATCACCACGGCTGCGTATAGATTGCTGTTCGGTATAGGGTACGCCAGTAATACGTGTAATGAATATATAGATAATAATCAGACCTACCCAAGTTAGCCACCAATAATCACTTCCGTACCCAATCAAAACAAAAGCCCACCATTGTAACCATTCAAAAAAATAATTGGGGTGACGTGAATAACGCCACAGTCCAATATCACAAACAACACCCTTGTTATCAGAGTTCATTCTAAAACGATGTAATTGGTAGTCGCTGACAATCTCACCGGCAATAGCAATGACCCAGACTAATAATCCGAGCATATCTAATAGACCAACTCCAGGACTACTATTTCTTGCAGCTGCCCAAAATGGTAAAGCAAATAATATCGTCCATGTCGCTTGTACTTGAAAGAAAACAAACATCGTCACTTGCGCATATTTACCGCAATATTCACGCATGTATCTATACCGACCATCTTCAACCTCATTCATTACACGATTATATAAAAAAGTACCCAGACGAAAGCCCCAGAAAATAGCGAGTCCAATAATCAACCATTGACGATTCCCATTATCAACCTGATCCATGAATATTAACCAAGCACCGACCAGTGGCGTCAAAAATGACCAAGCAACATCGACGATGCCCGCATTTTCAGTTTTATATTGCATCATCCATAACAGCAACATGACTAAAGCACTAAAACCCCAAGCTATTAAAAAAATTTCAGTTAATGTCATTCGTTTTCTCCATTTTAAGTAGAGTTACTTATTCTTGAGATAATTGTTGTCTAGTAAAAGTTTCTGACGCCCAAATTAATAAGGGCATAGCAACACACCACATAATAGAAATAATTAACATAGAAATATTCCCGAATAGGGTAATTGCACCCAACTTTTCACCTGCAATATAAGCCATTGGACCAGCAATCGCAGCAATCGCCCCAGAAAGCACATATCGACCTTTCAACCATGACAGTGAAAGATTTATAGTAGAAATCAGATTTATCCAAAGACAGACCATCCAAAGAGGGGAAGGACCACCTAATGAAGTATGCTCGGGAAAAATAATTACTCCAGTAACTACTAAAATTGAATCGAACGCATAGCCGATAAACGCAGCAAATAATAAAGATTTTATTTCCGCATTTCGTGTTTTAGTCATCATCAGCAAATGCCAAAGCATCCATATGATCGTGTAAAAGACACCAATATAGGCAACCCCTTTCGCAGCCGAAAGAATAGTCACAAACCAAGCCAACTGAAACAAAATAAAATTAGTTATTTTCATGGCTTAAATTCAACTTAGTCTGTTGAACTGATAGCACCCCTCTTAAAAGCAGGTTTGTTCATTAACATGTGAATAACGCCCGTGTAGCGTTCAAGAAAGCCCGCTTCACAATAACAAAGGTAATACACCCACAAGCGTATAAAGTCATCTCCATAACCCTGTGATTTCACCTCATCAAGTCTTGCGTTAAAATTATTTCGCCAAACACGCAATGTTCTTGCGTAATCTAGACCAAAATCTTCCACATGATTAACACGTAAATCAGTTACCTCCGCCACAGCATCAAGCATCGCGGTTAAAGATGGCACGCAACTACCAGGGAAAATAAACTGTTGAATGAAATCAGATGTCTTTAGATATTGTTTATATCGCTGATCAGGCATTGTAATAGCCTGAACTAACATTTGGCCATCTTCTTTTAGTAGTGATGCGCAACTAGAAAAGTACGCCGGTAAAAATTCATCACCGACAGCTTCAATCATCTCTACAGATACTAGCTTGTCAAACCTGCCTATTAGATCACGATAATCACAAAGTCTTATATCAATAAGACCAGTCAGTCCATTCTCCTCTATTCGTGATTTAGCAAGGCTATATTGTTCTTCTGAAATCGTAATTGTTGTTACATGGCAGCCATATTTTTTTGCTGCATGAATCGAAAAACTACCCCAACCAGTGCCTATCTCAATTAATTTATGATGCTTTTGCAAATCAAGTTTACGACAAATTCGATCAAGTTTTTCGACTGAAGCTTCTTCGAGTGTTGATTCTTCATCAAGGAATATGCCTGAAGAATAGGTCATTGTCTTGTCCAAAAACAACTTGAACATGTCATTCCCCAGATCGTAATGCGCTTGAATGTTCTTCTGGCTGCCTTGACGCGTATTATTTCTAGCTTTATGTCTGCGGCGTAACCACCAATTACCAAGTACGGCTAAACCACTCTCAAGTTTATCAGTATCGTCGAGGTTTCTTACCATCAATTGAAATAAACCGACTAAATTATCACACGACCAGTAACCATCTCGATATGCACTCGCTGCACCATTGCTACCTGCCAATAACATATCTAAATAAAAACGCAGATCGTGAATCTCTATTGTGAAGTCTGGATCATGATTGTCATCGGTTTGCCACACATCAATTTCATCTTTAATCTCAATACAACCAGAAGCCAGACCACTCATTTTTTTTTGTATTATTTTTTTTGCATACATAACAAAAATATTTAGCGTGCGTGTTGTTTTAATTTCATCAGATTTTAATATCGTAGATCTCATTTAATTTTCTCTTACGTTAATTTTTCTGGGTGAGAATAGAAGGGTGTTTTCTTTAGCCACAACTTCATAGCCTGCAAATAGATAGTACTGATAACTTTTATCGTCATGAATGGGTATACAAATAATACTCTACTCAATTGAAAGCCAGTAATTCTTTGCCTTTTTAAGTTCATAGTGGCATTGAAACATTTTTTATTATTCTTAATACTATCCATATTGACCATCAAATTTTCACCTGGTTTTGGTAATTGCCATTGATAAACATAATCCATTTCCATAAATGGTGAAACATGAAATGATTTTAAGAAGCAATAGACATCGGAGCCATACTCCAATTCAGATTTATCAAGCACATAGCAATGCGTTTCTCCCCATGGTGTGTTATGCACTTCAGCAACGATATATTCAAGTTCGTTACCCTCATCATTCCAACAATAATAAAAACTTACGGGATTCATGCAATAACCAAAATAGCGTAAGTGAGTAAGCAACCTAATAGGACCAGAATGTTCTCGCCCTGTTTTTTCCTTGATAATTTGTCGTATGCTTTTGTCCAATGGTGCATTTTTATCACCAGCATGATCTTTTCGTCTAAACCATGCTAAAGCCGGACGTTTCGATGACCACAATAGATTAGTATCGAATAGCTCTGGTAACTCGTCCAAGTCGAGATACATCATATATAAACTGTAGCAAAAATAATGATTATGTGGTGATAATCGATTATGAGACACCAACCCTTCATAGATACAGCTATTCATACGGTTAGTGTCTGGTTATAAGAAGCGCATACTGCTAGTGCGCTTCGCACACCATCCTCATGAAAGCCATAACCCCAATAGGCTCCACAATAGGAAATGCCTCGTCGTCGGATTAACTTCTCATGCTGAGATTGTACAAGATCTCTACCGGGCTGAAATATTGGATGGTAATAATGAATACGTCGAATTATTTTATCTTGATCGATCTGTTCAGATTGGTTAAGTGAAACATTATAGATCTTCTCACTCTCAATACCCTGTAACATGTTCATATTATAACTTACTGAAGCATAATCTTTTTCAGTTGCTGGTATTCTATAATTCCAACTTGCCCAAGCTCTTTTATTATCTGGAAGAATACAAGTATCGGTGTGCAAGATTGCTTCATTATATTGATATTTAAAAATCTCCAACATATTATTTTCTTCAGGCTCAATATTTTTTACAAGTTGACGACTGGTGTCAGCATGTGTTGCGAGGATAACCTCATCAAATAATTCAGTTATACCACTGCTAAGCATCAATTCAACCTGATTATTTTTTCGGGTTACACTAACCACACTTTTATTTAAATGAATCTTTTCACTATAACCCTTTGTCAGTGGTTCTATATATTTACAGGAGCCTCCTATTACAGTTCGCCATTGTGGACGATCGTTAACTTGTAACATGCAATGATTATCCAAAAACTCCAAGACAAACTTGATAGGAAAGCTACGAAAATGTCCTGCTGGACTGGACCATAAAGAAGCGCCTAAGGGAATTAGATAATATTCAATAAACTTCTCAGAGTATTTATTCTGCTTTGCAAATTCAGCGACTGTAATTTTGTCATCAATACCATTACGCAATAATACGGGAGATTCATCATTGAATCGCATGATGTCTTTCAACATACGCCAAAACTCTAGATTAAGAATATTTCTACGCTGACTAAATACACGATTAATATCACTGCCATTATATTCTAAACTCGTCTTTTCACAATGAACGCTGAAACTCATATCTGATTTACGACTCTCTATGTTCAAGACATCAAACAACCTACATAGATTTGGATAGTTCTTTTTGTTGAAAACAATGAAGCCAGTATCAACAGGAATTTCTTTTTTACCTTCTTTTACAAGAATTGTATTGGTATGCCCACCAATATAATTATTAGCGTCGAATACATGCAAGTCATGTTCGCGATGCAACACATATGCGGCTGTCAAACCTGAAATGCCAGTACCGACTATAGCTATCTTCATTGCCGTCGACCTTCCTCCATAATATGTGCCGGCACTGGTTTTAGATCTTTAACTAGGCCAAGCAAAGCAAGCATATTAATCAAAATAAAACTGACGTCTATTTCGCCACGATAAAAACCTTGTCGTGTTGCAGCTGGATAACGGTGATGGTTATTATGCCAACCTTCACCAAGAGTTAAGAAGGCTAACCAGATGTTGTTTCGACTATCATCATTTGTATCAAATCTACGATTACCAAAGACATGTGCTAGTGAATTAATAGTGTAGGTAGCATGATAAAGAATTAACGTTGATACAAATCCTCCCCATACTAGAAGTTGTAGCCCGCTAGTATTAAAAGCAGGAAAATTCACCGCCAAAAATCTACCTAAAAGATAACATGCTAAGAATAGTAGCAAAAAAGGCACCCAATCAAATTTTTCTAAAAGTCTAAGCTCAGGATATTTAAGCAAATCTTTTATACGGTCTTCATGCAAGGAGAAATTACCTCGACGCAAAAACCAAAGCATATGACTATTCATAAATCCATTCCTCGGCGAATGCGGATCGATTTTTGTATCTGAATTCATATGGTGGCCTCGATGATGGCTTGCCCACCATAACGGGCCACGTTGCCCAGCCGTACAACCCAAAAAAGCCATTAGAAATTGGACTGGTCGCGACACCAAATAAGTGCGATGAGAAAAATATCGATGATAGAACGCAGTAATAAAAAACATCCTGACAAAATATAATACCAACATTATAAGAACAGCAACCGAGCTAATAGACACATAAAATACACTCAAGCAAGCGATATGCATAACAATAAAAACTATGAGTCTAAAAGTATCGATCTGGTCATTCTTTTCATCGCTTAGATCTTTATAAAGTGAGCTATCGTTAGATATCCATCGCCAAATATTTTTAGCAATACTAGTATTTTCTAGTGTTTTTATATGCTCTCTCATAGATATCCTAAATTTTTATAAAGTTTATAATATTGATCGTGAATAGCCAGTCGAGCAGATGTGAATTTTCTGTAAGGAAGAAAAAACATAATTTTATTTTGATGAAGCCTCAGGAAAATTAATTTTTACTTTAGTGCCAAAACCTAATTAACTATCAATATCAATGGACCAGCGAAACCGCTCAGACAACATTTTAACGAGAGTCAAACCTACCCCATAACTATCACAATGTATATTTTTAGCATGTTGAAATGGTTTGAATATTATTTCAACATCTTCTTTTGCGATTCCGTTACCACTGTGTGCAATAATGAGATTATTCGCCACTCAAGGATAATAGCATCATAATCATTCTTTCTTTAGAGCAAAGTGTAAGCCAGTTAGGCCATCGGCAACATCGTCCATGACATAATCGCTTCGTTCAAGATATTTACATACCATTTTGGCAATATCATGATGATCATCTATAAGCAGTAGATGACCCTCATTATTTACAAACATCACTTAATCTCTTGTATTTTAGAGATAAAATATTACACAACTATTTATCTGACGACTATGTGAATTTTAGTTGTTCATTGTTAATTTTGTATCAAAATGGTCTTGAAATAACATCTGAATTTAAGTGATCGCAACTATCTCTTAATTTACTCGTCGTATATACCTGACGATGTAACATTAATTTGAGAGGTTTTATTGACGATGTAAATATCTGCAACATGGCAATAAAAGCTATAAACTGATTAATTATAATCTAATTAAAGGCAATCGCCAGACGAGTTGAGTGTTCCATCGGATACAGACAATAGGTATACTTTTGCAGATTGATTATAGAAAATCTCCGAAAATTTAGAATACACCCTGAGGATGAACAATGAGTAAAGAAGAAGATCAAATATTTTTTAAAAATTTTTCACTATCACTTGGCTTTATCGCCGTAATGATGGTGGTGTTTTTTGTTGTCGCACAATATGCGGCTTCAGACGATGAAGCAGATGCCAAAATGCGGTCAACAAAAGTGGCTAAACTGACAAAACCCGTAGGACAAGTTACGCCCCTCGGCGAGGAGATTGAAGTAATTATTGAAGAAGTGGTCGATAATGTAGTGATAGCAAGTGGAGATGTTGGTAAAACAGTATATGAAGGATTATGTGTGAATTGTCATGGTATTCCGGCAATGGCAGCCATGATTCCACAAACAGGTGACGCAGTTGCGTGGAGCGCACGTATCGAAAAAGGTAACGACATACTTTATGACCATGCGATCAATGGTTTTGTTGGTGATATGGGTATGATGCCAGGTAGGGGTGGAAACTTAGATCTAAGTGACGATGAAATTAAGGCCGCCGTAGATTACATGGTAAGTCAAGTTCGTTTAGCGCCGGCTGATACAGTAATTGAGCCCGAATCAACTCCAATAACTGATGCAGGCAAAACGGTATATGAAGGCTTATGTGTAAATTGTCATGGTGTTTCTGCACTTGCATCAATGATTCCTCAGACAGGTGACGCACTTGCATGGAGTCCACGTATCGAAAAAGGAAACGACACACTTTACGATCATGCAATCAATGGTTTTGTTGGTGATATGGGTATGATGCCAGGTAAAGGTGGTAATTTAAATCTAAGTGATGATGAAATTAAGGCTGCCGTAGATTATATGGTTAAACAGGCTCTTTAAGTCTTTTGTATTGTGTAATACACAGAAGAGAGCTTATTCGCTCTCTTCTTTAATCTCTCGAGGAATGTAAGTAGAGGTGTCTATTTTAATCTTAAACTCGTCTGATAAGATTCTTCTGATAATTTATCCCAACTCGCATAATTAGATCGAAAATTTTCATAGGCATCATATACTCGTTTGAAAGTTGGACTAACCGCAGCTTCTTCATCAAGCGTTTCTTTGGTTAGGAGTTTAAAGCTTAATAATACCTCTTCTGGAAACTCCAAGATCTGTACATTTTGTTTCGTTTTTAGCTCAGTCAATGCTTGTTGGTTATGATATTCCATCTGTGCATAGATCCGTTCGCTTGTTGCCGCGGCTGCCATTTCGACAATTTTCTGCAAATCTTTTGGTAATAAGGACCATTTTGAATCATTGATCATCAGTTCAAAAACGGTACCCGGCTCATGCCACCCAGGATAATAATAATAATTAGCAGCGCGATTGAGACCTAAACGCATGTCATGAAATGGCCCGACCCATTCAGTAGCATCAATAGTCCCACGCTCCAAAGCGGTATAAACTTCACTCGCTGCCATTAAAACTGGATTACCGCCTGCTTTTTTAAATACTTTGCCCCCCAGTCCCGGGATACGCATACGTAACCCCTTAATATCTTCCATTGATTTTATCTCTTTATTAAACCATCCACCCATTTGTACACCGGTGTTACCCATTGGAAATACCATTAGGTCGAATGGCTTATAAATTTCATTCCAAAGTTCCAAACCACCTGCATTGTATAACCAAGCATTCATCCCTTTTGCAGTCATGCCAAATGGTACGGATGAAAAGAATTGCGCCTCGGGCACCTTTCCCGCCCAGTAATAGGGTGATCCATGGCCCATTTCAACAACACCATTTGAAACAGCATCAAATACTTGCAAAGCTGGGACAAGCTCACCACCCGCATAGACATGAATATCTAATCGATCGTTACTCATCGTACGCACATCGTCAGCAAATCTTTCAGCACCCTCCTGAAAGATTGGAAAATTAGCGGGCCAAGTCGTCACCATCTTCCACTTAAAGATTTTAGAGATATCAGTGCTAGCTTCAATACTAACTTCGGAATCAGTTGTCACACCACATGCAGTTAAAAAAATAGTGAATGATAAATAAATAAATAAAATGCATTTGTCCATAAGTTATTTTCGCCTTTAATGAATTCTGTTTTCTAGTCATATAATCTTTTACTGCGATTTCAGACTACAGAGCCTCTGTTTATTTCCCAATATTTTAATTTTACTTCATCGAATTGTCGTTCAAGTGCTTCCAGTCCATTTTCTGCAATATATGCGCACTCAGAACTGCTTATAGGTATTAAACAAGCAACATGTGTATGATTAGTCGGTATTAAATCAAGTGCTTGATCAAACGAGTATGGTAATGATACTAACCAATTGTCACAAAGTGCTCCTTCTAACCAAGGTTCACCGATCGGGACTGTATTGGTATATTCAAGGCCATGTTGCGAATGAAAGTAAGTCACCATCGCAAGCATCTGAACCATGCGTTCCGTATTAACAGGAGATACAATAAAGAATTCATATCTACCAGTTATCTGATGATCAATTTTCGATGCCCCAACCGAACAATAAACCCACTGATCACATTTCATGCCTGGTGAAAACTTTATCACCTGAAACTCAGGGATGATGTCTTTAATAGGTCCTGTATTCCAAGTCATCAACTCAAAATCGTGTCCTTCAAAAAAAGTCTTAAAATGTTCAATAATATTTTCTATTTCTGATGCCATAACTTTTTTCTTCCTAATTATTTGTACTTTGTTTTTAAAATTTAAGAATGAGCTAGTTCACTCGAGTATTAAGCATCACACTTTGAGAAGCAAAATGTATATGCCTCGAGTATACGGTCATAGCAAAAGTGGTGAAACGAAGTAGTTGAATAACATACTATTCTAATCAGGCGAGCTGGAGATTTGCATAAGACGCTACCAACCACTTACTGCCTGCTTGCTCAAAGTTAACTTGTATACGCATATGCCCGCCGCTACCCTCAAGGTTGAGCACAATACCTTCGCCAAACTTAGCATGCCTCACACGCTGTCCAAGAGACAATGAGCCATCACTATTTGGTGCTGAGACTTCACTTTTCTTGAATAATGACTCTGTAACACTACCTCCGAGACGAATGTCGTTAAGTAAATCGGAAGGGATTTCATCTATAAACCGCGATGGCGACGGATAATAATCGGAACCATGCATTCGACGATGCTGTGCATGAGTTAATGTTAGTGTTTGTTTCGCACGTGTTATACCGACATAACAAAGTCGACGTTCTTCTTCCAATTGAACCAAGTCTTCACTACTGCGTTGATGTGGAAATAAACCTTCTTCCATACCCACAAGGTACACATCGGGAAACTCTAAGCCTTTTGCAGAATGTAAAGTCATCATATGCACACAATCAGAGCTATCGCCCGCCTGAGTTTCACCTGATTCTAATGCTGCGTGAGCCATGAAGGCGGATAAGGCATCCATCTCGGCAAGCTCTTCATCGTCGCCTATTTCAAACTCACCTGATGCAGTGACTAGTTCTTCCAGGTTCTCAACTCGCGCCAGGCCTTTTTCACCTTTGTCTTTTTTAAAATGTTCGATTAATCCACTTAATTGAATGATTTTATCAACATGTTCATCTAAAGTCGCTTCTGATTCAGCGGCAGTCATTTTCTGAATCAGATTAACGAAATTTTCCAGAGCATTTAATGCGCGCGCACTCATTAGTCTATGCTCAACAATATGTTGTGCTGCTTTCCACAAAGAGCAATTGTCTCTTCTTGCCGTAACGCGCAATTCTTCAACAGTCCGATTACCAATGCCGCGGGTTGGTGTATTGATGATTCGCTCGAATGAAGCGTCATCGTCTTTAAAACGAGCAAGACGAACATAGGCGAGCGCGTCTTTAATCTCGGCACGTTCATAAAATCGCATACCACCATAAACACGATACGGTATACATGCTTGCATTAATGCTTCTTCAATAACACGTGATTGAGCACTAACACGATATAAAATGGCGTAATCATTAAATTCTTTGCCTTGTTCTGGTGCTCGACGAATTTGATCTATGACGTAACGTGCTTCATCGGTTTCGTTATAGGCCATGTAAACACCAATGCGATCACCATCTTCACCATCGGTCCAAAGATCTTTACCCAAACGGCCATTATTCTTTGCAATCAGCTTATTAGCGGCCTTTAAAATAGTTGCTGTTGAACGATAATTTTGCTCGAGTTTTATTAACTTTGTATTATCAAAATCTCGTTCAAAGGCCTGCATGTTTTCAACACGGGCTCCTCTCCAACTGTAGATCGATTGATCGTCATCACCAACAGCAAATAAGGTGCTGCCTCTGCCCACCAACAATCTCAACCAACTGTACTGTAGTGTATTGGTGTCTTGAAACTCGTCAACTAGGACATGCTTAAACCGATGTTGATAATGTTTGCGAACAAGGCCTTGTTCGCGAAATAATTCAAAGGTACGCAATAATAATTCCGCAAAATCAACCAATCCCGAGCGTTCACAGGCATCTTGATAGGCTTTATAAATCTGTACCATCTGCGCAATCGTCACATCCCCATGATCATCAATATGTTCTGGTCTAAGACCTTCATCTTTGCGAGCATTAATATACCATTGCGCTTCTCTAGGCGGATATTGTGATTCATCTATCACCATCGACCGTATCAAACGTCGGATCATGCGGAACTGATCTTCGCTGTCAATGATCTGAAAGCTCTGCGACAAACCCGCTTCTTGCCAATGTGCGCGCAATAAACGATGCGCCAGACTGTGAAAAGTACCAACCCACATGCCTCTAATTGATTGACCTAATAAATTCTCAATTCGAGTGCGCATCTCTGCCGCAGCTTTATTGGTGAAGGTCACTGCCATGATACCGTATGGACTGGCCTGACCCGTTTCGATATACCAGGCAATCCGATGCACTAACACACGGGTTTTGCCACTACCAGCACCAGCTAAAACCAACATATTGCCAGCTGGTGCACCGACGGCTTCGCGTTGATCAGTATTCAGGGGGTCAAGCACATGAGAAATATCCATGGAACGGATTGTACGCAAAACCATCATACTATTGAATTAAACTGCTAAATGAATCGAACTGAATGTTAGAATGCTCATTTTATAAAGTATGAATAATAAATAATTATGGAAGCTATAAATTCAAACGCATTATCTGATAATCGTGATGGACTAATCGACATCATTGATTCCGTTTTAACTCAGGCAAAGAGCATGGGTGCCACTTCGGCAGAAGCCGATATTGGTGCTGGGTCTGGTTTGTCTGCCAATGTTCGTAAAGGCGAGGTTGATAAGCTTGAATACGAGCGTGATAAAGGACTGGGAATTACTGTTTACATCGACGGTCAAAAAGGTAATGCAAGTAGTTCCGATTTTAGTGAGAGCGCATTGAAAGAGTCTGTGCAAGCAGCTATCAGAATTGCACAACATGCTAGTCGTGATGACTGTGCAGGTCTAATAGAGCCTGAACTCATGGCAACAGTAGTCCCTGACCTTGATTTGTATCATCCCTGGTCAATTTCACCTGAAGCAGCCATCGACCTGGCCATTGAATGTGAACAAGCTGCTTTTGCCTGCGACAAACGTATATCTAATTCTGATGGTTCTGTGGTCAGCACCTATTCAGGTATCAATCTTTATGGGAATACAAATGGTTTTATCGATGGCTGGAATTGGTCGAGCCATACCATCGACTGCACTGTCATTGCAGAGGATAAAAAAGGTATGCAACGTGATGGTTGGTATAGCAAGACACGCGACTTTAATGATTTGGAATCCATCAATGATATTAGTAAAGAAGCGGTAAGAAGAACCGTATCCCGATTAGGTTCTCGTAAACTCTCTACTCGACAGGTTCCGGTTATTTTTGAAGCACCCGTCGCATCAGGTCTTTTCTCAGCATTCATCACAGCTATTTCTGGTGGTAACCTTTACCGTCAAGCCAGTTTTTTGCTGAATAAAAAAAGTACGCAAGTATTTGCAGACCATATCAATATACGTGAAAAACCACATATAAAAAAAGCTTTGGGTAGTGCACCATTCGATAATGATGGTGTGGCAACTAGGTCACGCGATATTGTTAAAAATGGTATGCTTCAAGATTATCTCTTGAGTGGTTACTCGGCTCGTAAGCTCGGATTAGAGACCACAGGTAATGCTGGAGGAGTACGTAACCTTGTTATTGAGTCAGGCAAAAATAATTTAGACAATATGGTTAAAGAAATGAGTACAGGCTTATTAATAACCGACATGATTGGCTTTGGCGTCAATCAAGTTACTGGAGATTATTCACGCGGTGCATCCGGTTTCTGGGTTGAAAATGGTGAATTAATTTATCCGGTTGAAGAGATCACAGTTGCCGGAAATTTAACCGAAATGTATAAGAATATTACCAGTATCGGCAATGATGTAGATCTGCGTGGAAATATATTGACAGGTTCTGTAATGATTGATGCAATGACTGTTGCTGGGGAATGAATATGGAGAACAATAAAATAGAGCTCACTTAATCGATTAGATAACTTTACTTGGCGAAAATGAATAATAAAATTAGTAGCTAGACACTAAATCACGATTCGACCGAACTAATGTCACCTTATCAGTTACACTTTTCAAAGTGACTTATATTCTAAAATTGTAATTCGAACTTAATTGTAATTCGAACTTATTGTAAAAAAATTATCACAACGCCATCTCCATGATTTGTCATTCCAAAGATAAAACTAGAATGTATTTTAAGCTAATTATGCATAAGGCTTCTAAAATAGATGCTTTCAAAAAATCAATGGCCGCTCTTAATGAAGAAAAAAAATTTACCACCAAATTTAACAATTCGCGGTATTTAAAATATAAGACTAACTAACTTATTAAATCTGCCTATCAAAAAAACGCTTTATTTCCAACCCTGTATCCAATTTTCATTATTTTTTAGTGCCCGCCATTCAATTGACTCTGAACGTTTAAATAGTACAGACTCAATTAAGCAATGAGTAATCTCACCTTTTTCATCAAACTCAATCTCTGTGATCAGAAAATGTTTCTCTTTGTTTAACGGTTTAATCGCAGTCCATTTACTATTGAGCAACTTACTAGGATTTATACTATTCACTTATAGTTTCTAATTTTTGCCTAATTATTAAATTATTTCATGCCGCTTTTTTTGCATTGGCTGAAATGTCCTGTTTGCACCCCTTGATTCGATGAAATACTCTTTCTTCGATCTATTCATCTGTCATTTTATTTCTTTAACTACTTATGGCCTCATACTCTCGAAACTGTATTTGGTGTAATCTGGCATAGTGGTTTTGTAACTTCAACAACTCATCATGCTTACCTTCTTCAACAATATGCCCCTTGTCTAATACTATGATGTGGTCTGCGTTCTCAATCGTAGACAAGCGATGCGCGATGATTAACGATGTACGGCCTCTCTTAACATTATCTAATGCAGATTGAATATGACGCTCTGAACGTGTATCAAGTGAAGATGTTGCTTCATCTAGAATTAGTAACCTCGCATCTTTCAATAAAGCACGAGCAATAGCTAACCGTTGACGTTGCCCACCTGATAAACGGGTTCCATCTTCGCCAACTATAGTATCCATCTTTTCAGGCAGATCTTTGATAAACTCTATTGCACAAGCCGCTTCTGCTGCTGCCCAAATAGCTTCATCTGACGAATTATTTTTATCTCCATAGGCGATATTATTTCTAACACTATCATTGAATAGCACAACATCCTGACTAACATAGGCAATATTTTTTCGTAATGATAGTAATGACAGCTTTGTAATATCGATATCATCATAGAGTATTGTGCCCGCATGCAACTCATAAAATCGTGGTATTAAATTTGCCAATGTTGTCTTGCCACTGCCTGATTCGCCAACCAGCGCGACAGTTTCCCCTGGTTTAATAACCAGGCTTATCGAATCTAGTGTCTCAGTTTTTGCTTCCGGATAACTGTATGAAGCATTTTTAAACTCGAGCGCACCTCTCACATCGGTTAAGTTCTTATAGCCTGATTGAGGCTCGATATCTGTATCGAGTATGTTGAATACACTCTCACTTGCAGCAAGTCCTTTTTGTATGTGCTCATTAACACCGGCTAATCGTTTCAACGGTCCAAGTATCATCGCTATTGCTGCAAAAAAAGAAACAAAGTCTCCGACTAGCAAATTATCCGAACTGGCCTGTTGTGTAGCTACATAGATAATAATAGCGAGAAGAATAGCAGTACATATTTGTATCGCCGGACCCGTTGCAACAGAAGCACTTAAGAACTTCATGGCAAAACGACGATGCGCATTAACCGTTTTAAAGAAGCGCTGCTTCTCAAGCTTCTGTCCACCATAGAGTTTGATCACTTTTTGTGCGTCAAAACATTCTGCGAGCACATGATGAATATCGGCCATCGTCTCCTGTACCTTACGACTCATCTTACGCAAACGACGTTTAATAATAGTTACAATAATGGCGATAATCGGCGCGCCTAATAAGCAGATTAACGCTAGTGTCCAATCGATGTAGAACATCCAGCCAAGTAAACCCATTACAGACAATGAATCTCTGACTATCGTTGAAATAGCATTAGTTGACGCGTCTTTTATCTGGGTAACATCATAGGTAAACCGCGACATCAAACTGCCGGAACGATTTGTGTCAAAGAATGAGGTTGGATAATCAATGAACCGTTCAAACATGGTTTGTCGAAGATCCATAATCACCTTATTTGCGACCCAATTTAGGGACAAGCCACTGATATAGGCAGACAAACTTCGAATAATAAATAAACCAACGAACAAAAATGGCATAAACGCAATTGTTTGGGGATCTTTTTCTATAAATGCACCATTTAATAGTGGCTGCATTAGGGCTGGGATAGCTGGATCAGTTGCCGCAAGCAGGACCATGCTGATGATTGATAATAAAAATACACGCCAGTAGGGAACGACATGGCTTAGCAGCCTGCGATATAAAATAATATCTGTATTCATTGATGAGCTCAAATTATCCTTTTGTAAATCAGCGTGTTATATAGCTTATAATGCCCGTGAAAATAGAATTGTGCAATGTACTAAAGAGTAATCCTGCGACAAAGTTGAAGCCGTAATGTTAAATAAAATACTAATTAAATATAGAAAATACATTCTTCTGAGGATATTCTAAACACCATGTCACACAAACACCCAATAATTGCTGTAACAGGCTCCTCAGGCGCGGGCACCAGTATTGCAAGAGATGCATTTGAAACTATGTTTCGAAAAATCGGTATTAAACCGGCCTATATAGAGGGTGATTGTTTCCATCGATATGATCGAGCTGAGATGGAAAAGCTAAGTGCGAAAGCAGAAATGAATGGAGAAAACCTGACCCATTTTGGGCCCGAAGGTAATCTTTTTAACGAATTGGAAGCTTTATTCAGTGGATATGGCGAAAAAGGTACCGGACAACGTCGTTTTTATATTCATGATGCAAAAGAAGCGTCGCAACATGGTTTGCCAACTGGTTCAATAACTTCTTGGGAACCTATCGAGGAACAATCCGATTTACTTTTTTATGAAGGGTTACATGGTGGTCTGATAACCGACCTTGTCGATGTATATCAACATGTTGATCTACTCATAGGATTCACACCCATCATTAATTTGGAGTGGATGCAAAAAATTCACAGAGACCGCGCACTCCGTGGTTATACAACGGAAGATGCGACTAAGCTTATTCTGGATCGTATGCACGACTATATGCACTACATTATTCCTCAGTTTTCTCTTACAGATATTAACTTTCAACGCGTACCTACAATAGATACATCTAATCCGTTCGCAGCGGACGACATACCTAATAATGATGAGAGTTTCAGCGTAATACATATCCGAAATCAGGAAAAAATTGAGGTTGATTTTCGTTATCTACTTGAGATGCTTGAAGGCTCGATGATGTCGAGCCCAGAAACAATTGTAGTGCCTGCTGGAAAAATGATTTTTGCAATGCAATTAATACTTACCCCTTTGATAACAAAGTTATATGCCCAAAAGGAAACCTTTATTTGACTATGAATGTTGATTTACAAGCACTTGATATCAATGTTTTAATAACTCCATGCGCACAATACTTGTTCTGAATCCTAAAGGCGGAAGTGGAAAAACTACTCTAGCGACCAATATCGCCAGCTATTTCTCTATAAAAAACAAAAAAGTAACACTGGCAGACTGTGATCCCCAAGGTTCGAGCCAGGACTGGCTAAAGATGAGACCAGATAAAGAAAATTTTATATACGAGGCAGTATTGACGAAGCGTAATTTGAAAGTTTCAAAAGATACTGACATCCTGGTCATGGATACACCTGCCGGAGTAACCGATAAAAGACTTAGTAAGTTCCTCAATCAGGCTCAAACCATGATAATACCAGTGATTGCTTCGCCAATAGACATCCGTGCGGCTGAGCATTTTATTGAGAAATTATTTTCTCTGAAAGGAACCATTAATCACAGAATCAAGATTGCAACGGTTGCTAATCGTGTAAGAGAAGACACCTTAATTGCTGCAAAACTTGAATACTATTTAGATAAACTCAAACTACCTGACGGCAAACGCCTACCATTTGTCACTATGTTACGCCAAAGTCAAAATTATATTAATGCAGCAGAACGTGGTTTAAGTATATTTGAATTACCTCCTTCAAAAACGTATTATGATCGTGAACAATGGGAGCCTCTGCTTCGTTGGTTAAATAGCAGTAAAAGTCAACCAAATAATTAATTCACTGAATTACAGCACCATCTACTGTAATCATTTAAATCGTTATGTCATATAAAGTTCAACTTTTAGATGAAGATATTGTGTTCGTGACTGAAGAGCATGAAACAATACTTGAAGCAGCCTTGCGGCAGGGACATAGCTTACCCTATGGGTGTCGCAACGGTATTTGTGGCTCATGTAAAAGTAAAGTAGTTTCAGGTGATGTTGTTTATCCTGATGGAACACCTGAAGGACTAGAGGAGAATGACATCAAACAAGGCTATGCCTTTCTATGTCGGGCTAAAGCAAATTGCGATGTCGTTATCAAAGCACGAACAGTTGAAACTGCAACAGTTCTAAGAATACGTCAGTTTCCCTGCCGTGTTGCTAGATGTGAGAAGCTCAATGATGACGTCATGCGTTTAGTGCTCGCACTGCCAAAAACAGAACGATTACAATTTTTGGCAGGCCAATATATTAATATTATTTTGCAAGACGGCAAACATCGTTCATTCTCATTAGCCAGTCCTCCAGATCAAGACCAAAATTTAGAGCTACATATTCGTCATTATAATGGTGGTTTATTCTCTGAATATGCCTTCAAAGATTTGACTGAAAAAACGTTATTACGTATTGAGGGACCATTAGGTCAATTCACTCTACAAGAGTCAGATAGACCTATGATAATGATCGCTGGTGGTACTGGTTTTGCTCCCATCAAAAGTCTAATCGAATACTCGCTTAAAAAGAACCACAAAAGATCCATTCAGTTTTATTGGGGTGCACGAACAGTTTTCGATCTATATCTTAATGAAATAGCTGAAACGTGGTCGAACGAGAATGAGCATATTCAATATTATCCTGTGTTATCTAAAGTTGATAAATTGAATGACTGGACTGGCAAAACGGGTTTTGTGCATGACGCTGTGTTGAAAGATCATGCCGACTTATCTGGTTACGACATATATGCATGTGGACCACCACCAATGATCAATGCGATTGTAGAATCATTCCCGAAAAATGGTTTAGATAAAGACAGATTATATTCCGACTCGTTTGAATTTGCTGCCAATTAGTTTTTTGTTGCAAGTTTAAGACCTTTTTCATAGCATTCAGCCGCCGCCTCACAATTTTTATTTTGTTCGTACAAGCGCGCAAATTCATAATATGCTTCTGGATTAGCCTGAACATTAATGCTTTCTTGTAAATAATCCTTTGCCTTACCCCACAATTGCCCACGCATACAAATACGACCGAGTGTTAAAAGCAAAACAGCATCTCGTGCATGATTGATCAACCAAGATTCAGCAGTGGCCTGTTGCTTTATCAAATCGGACGCTACTACAAATCCATATAAACATACTAATGAATCATCCCATTGTCGTTTCAATGCCTTTTTTAACAAAATTTCGCAGTCTGCTGCTGCATCAAATTTGAGTCTTTCAGTAACATATACTCTTACTAAATAGTGATGTTGTTTTAATTTATACGGAATATTAGTCCAAATAATATTTATCGTATTCTTATCTTTTTTGTTGCCTGCTTCCTTTAGCAAACTTGCGTAGGCACCCAACTTTTTTTCTTGAAGTTCTTCTTTAGTTAAGAGATTAGTCTTTTTAATAGAAGGTATTATATTCAATATTGATTGCCAATCGTTTAGATCAGTATAGGTTTCTAATAAATATTTTTTTACCTGATTTTGATTTGGCTTCTCCTTTTGCAAACATTTTAAAGTTGCTAGTGCTTGTTCTGTTTGATGTTCGCTTAATTGTAGTTCTGCTTGCGTTAAACCAACAGAAAGGCTCCCATCAGGATTGTGGTAATGAGCCAAACGCAAATATTCATCGCGACGAACAACTGCATGTAGCTCCTGCGCTGCACGTGCCGCAAAAAGATAACTAACATAGGCCGCTCTACTATATGGTGCTGCTTTGCAAAAAGCACGTTCGGCCTGCTTCCAACGTCCCTCAGTCAGATTTATTAAGCCTTGGGTCAAATATTTTTCTGCACGCCGATGCTGTCGCCAAGCTTTTATTTCTTTTGGTATTTCAAAAAATCGTACTAAACTACGCACAGTGAAATAAGTTATTAGGAAACCAAAGGATAAAACAACTACAAACAAAGCCGCTGTTGTCTGTATAGTCCAATCGGAAATTTTCATAATAATATGGCCTGTATCAGAACCAACCAAAGAACCAATCAAAATAGCAGATAATAAGGTCAGTAGGCCTAAAAGTAATAATTTCATTGCGCCGTATCTAGCCCATCATCATTAATATCGCTATTTGTCTCTTCTTGAAAACGCATGAGTGCACGAACTGATTCAAGTGATGAACTAATATCAATACTCGAGTATTCAAGTTCCAAGTTTTTCATCTTTTTTAATGAATCATAAATAGTTTCAGAAGATGCATCAGACAAATCAAAATATTCATCTAACCAGAGTTCCACACGCCTAATAGAAGCATGCAGATTATTTGTATCACGATTAAAGACAGCCAACCGTGCATTGGCTAATTCAAGCTTTAGATTCACCCTTAGAAAATATATTTGATCTGGCAATAAAAAAGCCTGAGTCAGCTCTGAATCATGTGTTATTACAACTAAACTTTTTATTTCCTTCAAAACCAGCATAAAGAAATTTTTTATTTCGTTTGAACTATCCTCGTTTTCTTTAGAGCTTATTTCTGGTTTTTTTATGGCAGCATATTCTTTGATAGGAAGCTGATCCACTCGGTTTATAAGATTAGATAAAGACAAACCTAGCTGACTCAGATTAGGCTGGTTTAATGTCCTAAGCTTATTTATATCTGCAATCAATTGATCTCGCACACTCAATGACATGGGGTCACGTAGACCATTTAATCTCGCGCTTGCAGCTTCCATAGCAGCCAAAGCAGTTTCCATGTCATGACCAAGTTGAATATTATGACTAGCTATAATTAATAGATGTTCAACTTCGATAAGTGCATAATCTTCATTAATATCAATTTCCTGCTCTGCGGATCGGCTGACAACTTCTGTCAATATTTTATAACTTGTTTCTAACTCATCCAGTGTTTTTCTAAATTCATGAAAAATTAATTTTGATTGTTTTACTTTTTTATCTATCTCGAGGAGAACATTTCTTTCGACAGTAATTGTTGTCATCAACGTTGATTCAAGTGTTTTAAACTTTTGGTGACCGTAATAAAAAAAAGCCGTGAAGACGATAATGAAGAATAATATTGAGATTAAAAATTTTTTATTGCCATTATTTTTGGCTATTACAGATTCAAAATCATTTTTTGTTTCAATAACCTTGTCTTTTATTTCTTCACTCATTAAATCCTATTCTCCTACAAGATCAAGAATTGCTAACAGAAGACCTTCATCGCTTTTATTTACAGCAATGCTCGTATTTGAGACAAAGCCTAATTCTTTCGCAAGGCGATCACTTCTAGTCGACATTAAAACTAATGGCGTATTAAATAATTGAAGCTGATTATTTTCTGAAATAAGGGAAACCAAATTGTTAAGTCCTTCATTGCTAGTAATTACAATCGCATCTAATTTTGTATTTTGCCATGCTTGGTAGATATCATTAATATCATTTTCAGGCAGACATCTTTTATATACTTCTGCATAATCAACTGAGGCACCTCTACTCTTTAGATTCTCGGCTAAGTATTCACGTCCACCAACACCACGAATAATCAGTACTTTTTTATCTTTTAGCCTTTTTTCCTGCATTTGTGATAGATCTAAGAGTGCATTGCTATCCGCTTGCACACCAGCATGTATTACATTCTTAACATTCCTATCAAGCAGAACTTTTGCCGTCCCAGCACCTATAGCAAAAATCTTAATATGTGATGGCAATCTAACCAGACTCAAGTAGCGATCAAAAGCAAACTCTACAGCATTACGACTAATGAATATTATAAAATCGTACCCAGAAAATGAATTACTTTTTACAAAGTTTTTATCAGATTCGTGAATAGGCTGGATGTCGATAGTTGGAAAAGCAATAGCTTCTCCCCCATTAGAGGATATTAAATTACACAAATTATCGGCTTGATGTTTTGGTCTTGTTACTAATATTTTTTTTTTCTTTAACCTCATTCTAATGATTAACCTATCAATTCTTTTAATATCTCATCAGCACCATGCTCTAATAAGCGTTCTGCTAAAATAGTACCAATTTCATAATGCTTTCTCACATCACCATTTAGCTCCGATTTAATCACTTCACTACCATCCAATCTTGCAACCAAACCAACCAAGTTTATATTATTACCTTTTATCGAAGCCTGACCCGCTATAGGTAATTGACAACCACCGAAAAGACGACGACTAAAGGCACGTTCTGTTTCAACACAAAGCGATGTGTCGCGATCATTAAGTGGAGCAATCAATTCATGGACAACAGTATCATCGGCACGACACTCAATACCAATTGCACCCTGTCCTATAGCAGGTAACAATAGTGATTCTGAAATCAACTGAGTTATACGCTCTTTCAATCCGAGCCGAATGATACCAGCAGCAGCGAGTATGATTGCATCATATTCACCATTGTCCAATTTCCGTAATCGCGTTCCCACATTTCCTCGAAGTTCTTTTAATTCGACTTTTGGGCATAGCACTTTTACCTGAGATTGACGACGTAGACTCGAAGTGCCTAAAATAGAGCTGTCTGGAAGATCTTCAAGTTGTTTATATTTATTAGAGATAAAAACATCTCTGACATCCTCACGTTTCAAGATCACAGATATTGCTAGCTCTTCAGGCAAATCAATAGTCACATCCTTCATAGAGTGCACTGCAATATCAGCTACTCTACTAAGTAGTGCCTGTTCGAGCTCCTTAATAAACAGCCCCTTTCCGCCTACAGCAACCAATGAAGCATCGAGAAGTCGATCTCCTTCCGTTGTCATGCTCACCAGTTCAACATTTAAATTTGGATTGAAATTTACTAATAATTGTTTGACATGTTCAGCTTGCCATAGGGCAAGTGGACTATTACGTGTAGCTATTTTAAGAATCTTCACTGTAGGTTATCTATTAAATAGTATGTTATTTGATTTTAATATCATACACTTTGGATATTTTTCAGAAAGCAATTTATAGTTACTTTATTTAATAGAAACTAGATTTAATGAAACTCGGAATACTTATGGATCCCATTGGCGGGATCAATATTAAAAAAGACAGCTCATTTGCCATGCTGCTAGCCGCACAGAAACGCGGCTGGGATATTTACTATATGGAACAAAAAGATCTGTTTATTAATAATGATGTTCCAATGGCAAACTTACAACCACTTAAGGTAGAAGAGAACCCTGAGCACTGGTTTACTTTATCGGACACGAAGACTCAACAGCTATCCAGTCTTGACATAATATTAATGCGTAAAGATCCGCCATTTAATCTCGAATATATTTATTCTACCTACATTCTGGAACATGCCGAACGTCTTGGCACTATGGTAGTAAATAGACCAGCAGCACTAAGAAATGTTAATGAAAAATTTTTTATTACACACTTCCCCGACTGCATCGCACCCACTCAAGTTAGTCGAAATATGGCTGTTTTACTGGATTTCGTTGCGCAACATGGCAACATAGTAATAAAGCCACTAGATGGAATGGGCGGGCAGGGTATTTTTCGTGTTAATGCCACGGATCCAAATACTAAGGTCATTCTGGAAACTATAACTAAAAATGAAACAAGTTATGTTATGGCTCAAAAATACTTACCTGAGATCTCGTCGGGCGATAAACGAATATTACTAATCAACGGTGAGCCTGTGCCCTATGTTCTCGCTAGAATACCTGCTGAGGGTGAATTTAGGGGGAACCTCGCACAAGGGGGAAATGGTAAGGGACTTGAGTTATCTGAACGCGATCGTTGGATATGTCAGCAAGTTGGTCCAAAACTTCGTGACATGGGACTATTTTTCGTCGGATTAGATGTGATTGGTGATTATTTAACTGAGATCAACATTACCAGTCCAACCTGTATTCGTGAATTGGATAATCTGTATAATATTAATATAAGCGAAGAGCTAATGGGTGTTTTGGAGAAATATAAACAGGAACAATGATATTGTTAATCTTAACGACACACTCGATTATCAATAAGTGAATCTATACGTGGCAACCGTTCATTCTGTTGGCTATACAACTACTCCAGTAGACCGATTTGGTTTAACCTTAAGTCTCGCCATTTTAATCCATGCCCTGATTATTCTCGGCATCAGTTTCGTAGAAGAAGATACTAGACTCCCACGATACGAAACTATGGAGATTATATTAGTTAAACAAAAGACCGCAGAGCCTAAGGAAGCGAAGAAATTAGCTCAAGCCAACCTACAAGGTGGCGGTGTCATTAAAGATATGATCAGTCCAAAGTCATCAATGGCAGAACCTTACCTAGATCCCAAACCAAAAACACCACCACCTAAAGCTCCTTCAAGTGAGATTCAAGAGTCAGCTCCAGTTAAAAAAAATATCATTGAAGATATTAAAAGTTCAAACTCACCAACTGAAAAATTAGTCCTATCGGATAAAATGAAACAGCTCGATGAAACACGAGTCATACCTGAACAAAAAAAGACCCGCGTTAAAAAGCCCAGAATGCCTTCCGCCTCAGAATTATTAACCAATAGCTTCAAAATTGCTTCTTTAAGTGCAGAAAATCAACTTAAAAATGAGACAAAAGAGAAACTTCCTAAACGCAAACATATCACAGCAACGACAAAGGAATACAAGTATGCAGCCTACATGGAAGCATGGCGCCTAAAAGTAGAGCGTATCGGTAACATTAATTATCCAGAACAAGCGCGAAGGGATGGCTTATCAGGTAGCCTTCTGCTTGATGTTGCCTTAAACTCAGATGGTTCCATTAATCAAATTACTATACGTCGTTCATCGGGCATAGAAATCTTAGATAACGCGGCAATTAATATTGTAAAACTTGCAGCTCCTTATGCAGTCTTTCCACCACAATTCAAGAACGAAACGGATATTCTCCATATTTTGCGTACTTGGCAGTTCATTAATAAGAAAGGTTTTAGATAGAGACAATACTCGTGTTAATGAGAAGAACCTTTAATACTATTTACTGTACAGCGAACGTATGTAACAAACCATTCTTAATAATGCTGCCTACCCTCGAAAACTGTTTTATTAAAAAACCTTTGGTCCATATTCGTACTCATGAAAAAGAGGAGGTTATAACTTCTATAGATGGCTCAACAGACAATCAGATTATATTCAGCGCACCTTTTGCTCAATATTATAACCTCGCGGTTGACTGCGCGTGAAAAATCAGACTCTAATTTGCTTTGATTATGGCGAAAAAAGAATAGGAACAGCAGTTGGTCAAACGGTCACTGCTACAGCTACAGCGCTTGAAATTATTAAGGTTGTTAACAGAAAACCAAATTGGGGGAAAATTGAATATCTAATCGGAGAATGGCGTCCAAATAGATTAATCGTTGGCCACCCATTTACACTTGAGGGCGGCAGGCAAGAAATGACAGATGCCGCAGAAAAGTTTGGACGACAATTGAATGGACGTTTTAAGCTTCCGGTAGAATTTATCGAAGAGCAACTTTCTTCCTATGAAGCCAGGCGAGAATTAAAATCAACGTACGATTTGGATTCCGTTGCTGCCAGACTTATTTTAGAGACGTGGCTAAGTGAAAATATCACGGAGAATGATCGACAAATAGATTTAGATAGGGAACACTAGCACACCATGTCAGATGAGATATACGTTAAGCAATTGATAAGTGAGATGGTCACCGCCATCAAGTCTCATACTAGCGCCAATAACTATTATGCACCGTTAATGATCGGTGTTAAAACAGGCGGGGCATGGGTGGCCAATCTATTACATCGACAACTCAAGTATAAAGAGCCTCCGGGAGAGTTAAACATTTCGTTCTATCGTGATGACTTCAGCACCTTGGGGATGCATCCAGAGGTGAGTCCAAGTCAATTATGTATAGATGTTAATGATAGACATATTATACTGGTTGATGATGTACTCTATACAGGACGTACTATTAGAGCGGCCATGAACGAAATTTTTGATTATGGCCGCCCTGCAAGTATAACTTTAGTAGTGTTGGTTGACCGAAGTAGTAACCGAGAATTACCAATACAGGCTGATATAATTGGAAAAAGCATTGCTCTTGATGCAGAAGAGCATGTTAAACTTCATGGGCCAGAACCATTGATGTTATCAATAACTAATATTGAAAGTGCTGGAACAAAAAAAATGGGATGACGGGAAACAAAATTCAACTCGACAAAAATGGCAATCTCAAGCATTTCCTTACTACAGAAGGTCTTAGCAAATCATTAATCCATAGTATTTTTGAGCATGCCGAATCTTTTGCTAATGTAGGCGAAAGATCTGTAAAAAAAGTTCCCTTATTACGCGGCAAGACAATCGCTAATTTATTCTTTGAGCCTAGTACACGCACACGCATTACTTTTGAACTTGCAGCAAAAAGACTGTCTGCTGATATTCTTAATTTGAATATCTCCACCTCAGCAACTAGTAAAGGCGAATCACTTAGCGATACGCTACACAATCTTGAAGCTATGCATTGCGATATGTTTGTTGTACGCCATTCAAATAGTGGTGCTGCTCATTACATAGCCACACAAGTCGCGCCTCACATAAGTATTATCAATGCGGGTGATGGTCGTCATGCTCACCCTACACAAGCAATTTTAGACATGTTCACTATTCGTCGCCATAAAAAATCCTTTGAAAACCTTCGTGTCGCAATAGTTGGAGATATTTTAAATTCACGCGTTGCACGTTCTGAGATACATGCCTTGAGCACATTGGGTGTGCTTGAAATACGTATTATTGCGCCGCAAACGCTAATCCCGAAAGATGTTGAAAAGTTAGGTGTTCAAGTTTTCCATAATATGGATGAAGGGCTTAGTGGAGTTGATGTAATCATGATGCTGCGTCTGCAAAATGAACGCATGCGAGGTGCATTATTACCGAGTAAGCATGAATACTTTCAGCGATATGGGCTAACAAAAAAGCGGTTAGAAAAAGCAAAACCAGATGTGATCGTTATGCATCCTGGTCCAATTAATCGAGGTGTGGAAATAGCATCGGATGTCGCTGATGGCGAACATTCCGTGATCTTGCAACAAGTTAGTCATGGAATAGCCGTGCGTATGGCAGTTATGGCAATGATAATGGGCCGTAGACCGAAGGATTCAAACGAGGATTCATAATGCGTCTAACTATTGAAAAAGGAAGAATCTTAGACCCAGCTAGCAAATCAGATAGCAAGAAAGATCTTTTTATCGACGGTGGAAAAATTGTTAGCATCGAAAAAAAACCCGATGGTTTCGAAAGTGATTTTCAAATAGATGCTAAGGATAAAATCATCTTGCCAGGGCTCGTCGACCTATGCGCTCGTTTACGTGAACCGGGCTACGCCTATAAAGCGACATTTCAATCTGAATGCAAAGCAGCTAATAGCAACGGCATCACCTCAATTTGTTGTCCACCTGATACAAATCCTGTTGTAGACACTACCGCAGTTGTCGATTTAATTCACCAACGCACACGAGATACTAATAGAACAAATGTATATCCTCTAGCTGCAATGACACTTGGTTTAAAAGGTGAACATTTAGCAGAAATGGACACGTTAAAACAAGCTGGTTGTATAGCTGTTAGTAATGGTCTGGCCCCAATTGAAAATACAGAAGTATTAAGGCGTGCATTCGAATACGCACACAGTTGTGGATTAACTGTTTTCTTTTTTGCTGAAGATTACTCTTTAAAGAATAAAGGTGTTGTACATGAAGGTCCTATTAGTACACGACTTGGGCTTTCTGGCATATCTGAAACCACTGAAACAGTTGCGCTTAGCCGTGCCTTATTATTAATTGAGCAAACACAGGTAAAAGTTCACTTTTGTCGAATATCAAGTGCACGAAGTGTCTCAATGATTGCTGCAGCACAAAGACAAGGCTTGCCTGTTTCCGCCGATGTTGCGATTTGTAATCTTCATCTAACAGAAATGGATATCGCTGATTACGATAGTGATTGTCACTTACAACCACCATTACGTAACGAACGAGATCGAAAAGGCTTAATAGATGGTATCAACGACGGTGTTATTGCTGCGGTGTGTTCTGATCACCAACCACATGATGCCGATGCTAAAGCAGCACCCTTTGGTCAAACAGAGGCGGGAGCCTCAACAATTGAACATTTACTACCACTGATGCTACATTTGGTTAATCGAAAAGAAATAAGTTTGATACAAGCTATCGCAGTATTAAGCTCACAACCAGCAGATATACTAGGCGTTGATAAAGGCACACTAGCTGTAGGTAGTAACGCAGATATATGCATACTTGATTTAAATTCAAGTAATAGTGTTAATAAAGACTCTTTACTAAGTACCGGAAAAAATACGCCATTCAAAGGATGGGAGTTACCTGGCCAGATTACCCATACTATTTACAACGGTAACCTCGTTTATCAGAGGAACTAAAATGGTACATCCACTAACACGCAATACTCTTTATGTAGAGCAAGCAGAACTCTTATCACAAGACGAATATGCTGGAAGTCAATATCATATGCGTCTCCAAGCACCCGAGACAGCAGCACATGCCAAACCTGGACACTTTATCCATATGCAATGCGATCCAGTTCTATATATGCGACGTCCAATGTCAATCATGCGTAGCAATCCCAAAAGTAAAACTATCGATGTACTTTATAAAGTACATGGTCAAGGTACTAATTTATTATCAAAAAAAAAGGCTGGTGATAAGATCGATTTGATCGGACCTATAGGCCAATCATTCAAAATGGAAGGCTACAAAAAACGACCTTTGTTAATTGGTGGTGGAGTTGGTATTCCACCAATTGTATTCCTAGCAGAACACATGAAGAAGACGGCGAAAGATATTAGTCCGTTGGTCATCATGGGCTCTGAAATTCCCTTCCCATTTAAAAGTCGTCCGTCGCAGATCATAGTGAAAGAAATCCCATCTGATGTTATCGCATCAATGCCTCTATTAGATGACTGGGGTATACCTTCACGCTTAAGCAGCATGCAAAATTATCCTGGCTGTTTTAACGGTTACGTCACAGATTTATCACGCTATTGGTTAGATATGCTTAATGAAGATCAACTCAAAGAAGTCGAAGTATTTACCTGTGGACCAACGCCGATGTTGAAGGCAGTGGCACAACTGGCAAAAGAATATGATCTATCTTGTCAGGTATCTTTAGAAGAATATATGGCATGTGCCGTTGGTGGCTGCGCAGGTTGTACTGTACTTATAAGTACAAATGAAGGCCCAGCCATGAAACGCGTCTGCGTAGATGGCCCAGTATTCGAAGCAGAGACCGTGATACAATTTAATGAAACATGACCATGTCCATAAAATCAAGTGTAATTACTAGCAACCAATCTAGTGTTCATAAAGATTTAGAAAGTGGTATAAAAAAACATCTCGTTAACCCTTTTAGAAAACCTTACCGACTATTTAGCAAAGAAATCTTTCATAAAGCTAACAAAGTAATAAATGATTTAAACTTACCTATAGTACTCGATTCTGGCTGTGGTACAGGTGAAAGTAGTTATATCTTGTCTAAAAAAAATACTGATGTATTAATAGTGGGTATCGATAAGTCAGAAAAACGCCTTGATAAGTTTATATCAAACGATAATTTTTATTATAGAGATAATTTAATTTTAATGAGGGCCGATCTCATTGATATCTGGCGAATGATTAAACAATCAAACTGGATTATCAAAAAACATTACATACTTTATCCGAACCCATGGCCCAAAAAAAATCAATTAAAGCGACGTTGGCATGGGCACCCTATCTTTCCGGAGATGATCGGTCTATGTGACCAAATTGAATTGAGAACAAATTGGAAAATTTATGCAGAGGAATTTAAACAAGCATTAGAAATAGTAATCCAAAAAAAATATTTACTCGATAGTATTAAAGTAAAAGATTTTATAAGCCCATTTGAAAAAAAATATTCTGATAGTAAACAAATACTATATCGGATTATCAGCTATGTTTAAAAATATCGTAATCAAGTAAAACGTGTGTAGATTTACCGATCAAGAGACTTCATAGGACGTAATGATTGAGTTAATTAAATATAGTTAAGAATCGACAATGTTATATTTAATAAAAGCATGCACATATATACAGATTATGAATTTTCATATTTATTTCTCTATATCACTCAAGTTCTAAGGTTGAGTTCGTCATAACTTGCAAAAAAACCAAATTTCACCTATTTTTGCGAATGTAGGCATAAAATTATAATATAAAACAGGAATAAAAAATGGCATCTGGTTGGGCTCCTGAAGGAGCTGTACAAGAACAGATTGATGCGAGCATCAAAGACGCTATAAAAAAAGCGCGAAGCGAAATGCCTGTCGGTGAAAGCTTAAAACATTGTGAGAAATGTGACACTGTGATGCCACAAGCACGCCGAAAAGCTGTTCCTGGAGTTCGGTTCTGTTTTAATTGTCAATCTGAACTTGATAAAGAAAAGACTACATTCGCCGGAATTAATCGACGTGGTAGCAAAAATAGTCAGTTAAGATAGGTCATTTCTGCAACATCAATTTTTGTCTTGGACAATCAAAATTGGTAGATATAATCTACTTAGAACTTTAGACCTATTCTAATTATAGTGAATCTCTGCAATAATACCTTTTGTTATTTAGCGTAAGTCGTATTTAAAATAGCGTTTTAGATGCGTAACCTTGGCTGTAACCCTGTAAAATCCATAAATATCTTTAAGGAGTAATATTAATGTCTGTATTAGTTGGCCGCGAAGCGCCTGATTTCACCGCCCCTGCTGTATTAGCTGATGGCACTATCGTTGATGAATTTAACTTAAAAAAACAAATCAAGGGAAAGAATGCTGTTATCTTTTTTTATCCTTTGGATTTCACCTTTGTATGTCCATCTGAATTGATCGCCTTCAGTAAACGTATCCCCCATTTTGAAAAACGTAATACTCAGGTTATAGGTATTTCTATTGATTCACATTTCACTCACAACGCGTGGCGTAATACTCCTGCAAATAATGGTGGTATAGGTGACGTTAATTATCCATTGATTGCTGACCTTACACATGCTATCTGTAAAGACTATGACGTTGAAACGCCTGATGGAGCAGTTGCTTATAGGGGATCATTCCTAATTGATACGAAAGGTATAGTAAGACATCAAGTTGTTAATGATTTGCCTCTGGGTCGTGACGTTGATGAAATGATTCGTATGGTAGATTCATTGCTATTCCATGAAGAGCATGGTGAGGTTTGTCCCGCAGGTTGGAATAAAGGTGACGCTGGCATGAAAGCAACTCCTGAAGGCGTTGCTGCTTACCTTTCTGAAAATGAAGCGAACCTATAGTTTATTCACAATCGTAATATCGATTAAGCCCGGTTCATCCGGGTTTTTTTTAGAAAATAATATGTTTAAGTAAGGGCTTTATCTATTGTGCTACTCCCTTCATAATTTTTTTTAAAAAAAGTGTGTAGTCAAATTCTAATAGACCTAAGCAGACAGTACAATGTAAGTATATTGGCTCAAAACCTAACTTACCAATAATGCGTGCCTGTAGGTTTTATAGAGTGACAAGTCATTTCTACTGTTGTGTGTAAATGAATATAAATTCTTTTCTTTGGACTCATTTTATCTTTGCAATTCTCACTTAACGATAGTCGTCAAGAACACAAAAAATATTACTGCTTGAGATTTTACTTTTCAAACCAAGAGAATGCCCTACTAAAGAAATAATATATCAGAAGAACTATCCGGCATAAAAGTATCAATATCAAAAATCACCATTACTATTAACTTGTACGTGATTATTTAGTCTTAATTAAATAAAGAAGAATATCTCTATTTTTTTATTCTTTAACCAAAACTAATTCTATTTTCGAGATCGGTTCTTGAATCAGCATTATTTAATGCCTCTTCCAATTCTATCCGACCATCTTTATACAAATTATGCAATGCTACGTCAAAAGTTTGCATTCCACGTTGTCCACTCTCGTTCATAGCCACTTTTAATTCATCGACATTACCCTTAGATATTAATTCTTGAATATGCGGAGTATTAATCAAGATTTCAATTGCCGCACACCTCTTTCCATCAATTCCTCTTATCAGTCGTTGAGAAACAACCGCTCGAATATTCATAGAGAGATCCATAAAAAGCTGTTTATGTGCTTCATGCGGAAACATATTAATGACGCGTTCCATAGCTTGATTAGCATTATTTGCATGTAATGTAGACACTGCTAAGTGTCCATTATTAGCTAATTCTAATGCGGCTTCCATCGTCTCACGGTCTCGAATCTCACCAATCAGAATGACATCTGGAGCTTCACGTAAAGATGCTTTTAATGCTCTCGCATATGAAAGTGTATCAACACCTACTTCGCGCTGACTAACGATTCCTCTGAGATTCGGGTGGTAAAATTCAATTGGTTCTTCAATCGTTAGTATATGATCCGCCCTATTCTCATTCCGATGATTAATCATTGCCGCCATAGTCGTTGACTTACCCGAACCTGTTGCACCGACCATTAAAATGAGCCCACGCTTATTCATGATCAAGTCATTTAAGATATTAGGAACCCCGAGTTGAGATAGAGCCGGAATTTTATTTGGAATCAGTCGCAGTACCATGGCAACCTCACCACGTTGACGAAAGACATTCACTCGAAAACGTGACTGATCGGCTATTTTAATTGCAAAATCACACTCCATTTTTTCTTCAAATTCAGAAATTTTCTTTTTGTTCATTATGCCATAGGCAGCAGCCTTTGTTTGTTCACCTGTTACTAGAGTATTACCAACAGAAACATTTTTACCTTCTATTTTTATTTTGATCGGAGAATCGGTGATGATAAAAAGATCAGAGCCACTTTTTTCAACCACCAATTTCAAATAGGGTGTGATATCCATAAAATACTAACGTTATCTTTTATTGTTGTATGTTAAACAGTCTTACAAATAATCAGATCATACCAGATTCATCATCTGTTTCTTTTAGACTGAGGTGATCAAGCCCTTCTAAGGCATCTCCTCCTTTTGCTGCTTTTCCTTCCAATTTAATTCGTAGACGCAACTCATTCATCGAATCAGCAGAACGTAAGGCATCTTCAAGTGTAATCTTATCTGCTTCAAAAAGATCAAATAGCGCTTGATCAAAAGTTTTCATTCCCAACTCGTTTGATTTAGACATAACATTCTTAATCTCATGCACATCTCCCTTGAGTATCAAATCTGAAACCAAGGGCGAATTGAGTAGAATTTCGATTGCCGCAGCACGGCCTTTACCATCAACTGTTTTTAATAACCGCTGTGATATGACTGCTTTTAAGTTGAGAGATAAATCCATCAATAGTTGCGCTTTACGCTCTTCAGAGAAAAAATTAATAATACGGTCTAACGCTTGGTTAGAGCTATTTGCATGTAAAGTCGCCATAGCCAAGTGTCCTGTTTCCGCAAAAGCGATACCAAATTCCATAGTTTCTTTATCTCGTATTTCACCGAGTAGAATTACATCCGGGGCCTGACGAAGGGTATTCTTTAATGCTATTTCCCAATCGTCGCAATCCACACCCACTTCACGCTGCATAATGATGCAATTCTTATGGGGATGAACATACTCGATAGGATCCTCAATCGTAATAATATGACCATGAGTATTCGCATTTCGATGATCAAGCATGGCAGCTAATGACGTTGATTTACCAGAGCCTGTCCCGCCGACCATAATGACCAAACCGTTCTTGCTCATCACCACATCTTTCAATACTTCTGGTAGGCCGAGCTTTTCTAAATTTGGCACTTCAGTCTCGATCACACGCATAACCAAACCACAAAAGCTCTGCTGAATAAATGCATTAGCACGAAATCTACCAATGCCAGATGGTGCTACAGCAAAATTACATTCTTTTGTCGCCTCATATTCCTTTAATTGTTTGTCATTCATTACGGCATAAACTAGTGCTCTGACATTCTCAGGCGATAGTTCGGTTTTTGATACTGGCGTCATCTTGCCATTAATCTTCATAGCAGGAGGGAAACCAACGGTAATAAATAAATCGGATCCACCTTTCTCAATCATTAGTTTGAGAAGATCGCGCATGAACTTTATCGCCTGTTCTCTTTCCACTAGTCTTCTCCTGAATCAGAAATTAGTTAATTATTATAATCAGAAATTATCTTTATTCGCACATTTCGATAAAGCTTCCTGGCGTGTCACAACATTTTTATCCATCAATCTTTTCAAATCTTGATCAAGTGTCTGCATACCAAGTGCTTGTCCTGTTTGTATAGCAGAATACATCTGTGCTATTTTATTTTCACGAATCAGGTTGCGAATAGCCGGAGTGCCCATCATTATCTCATGTGCTGCAACGCGACCTCCCCCTGCTTTTTTCAACAAGGTTTGCGAAATAACAGATTTTAATGATTCGGACAACATCGCACGGATCATATCTTTTTCTGCTGCAGGAAATACATCTACAACACGGTCAATAGTCTTTGCAGCAGAACTAGTGTGTAAAGTACCAAATACCAAGTGGCCTGTTTCAGCAGCTGACAAAGCCAATCTAATTGTTTCCAGATCGCGCATTTCACCAACAAGTATAACATCGGGATCTTCACGTAATGCTGAACGTAATGCTTCATTAAACCCTAGTGTGTCACGATGCACTTCTCTCTGATTTATAAGACATTTTTTACTAACATGTACAAATTCTATGGGGTCTTCGACTGTTAGAATATGTCCATATTCTGTTTCATTTTTATGATTCACCATTGCCGCCAGAGTAGTAGATTTACCCGAGCCTGTTGGACCTGTCACCAGAACAACTCCGCGGGGTGTATCTGAAATTTGTTCAAATATTTTTGGGGCATTAAGCTGTTCTAACGACATAATTTCTGAAGGAATAGTACGAAATACAGCACCTGAACCACGATTTTGATTGAAGGCATTGACACGAAAACGCGCCAAACCAGGTATTTCAAATGAAAAATCACATTCCAGAAACTCTTCATAGTCTTTACGCTGTTTATCATTCATTATATCGTAGACCATGTCATGCACATCTTTATGATCCATAGTTGGGACGTTGATGCGCCGCATATCACCATCAACTCTTATCATTGGAGGCTCCCCCGCTGATAAATGAAGATCCGAGCTACCATTTTTTACACCGAAGGCTAAAAGTTCATTAATCTGCATTTATATCTCCCAATAGGTAATGACATACTTGGCCAAGCATGTTGCAATATTATTTTTGATTTTATTAAATACATACTGGATAAGATTATATATATATAAATATTATCATTCCAAAAAAGGTGCATAATTAATCTTACTGTGATTTTAAATTATAGACCATTGTAATAACAATTTTATTTATGAGCATTATCGAAAATATTAACAATTTACGTAATAAGATCAGCGTAACAGAAAAGCGATTTAAACGTCGAAAATCATCTGTTTCCCTGCTTGCTGTTAGTAAGACTCGAAGCATTGAAACTATTATTGCGGCTATTAGTCAGGGTCAGCTGCATTTTGGTGAGAATTACTGTCAAGAAGCAGTGGCAAAGATTGAAGCTATTAACAACCCAAATCTAATTTGGCATTTTATAGGTCCAATTCAATCTAATAAAACTAAACAGATTTCCAGTTATTTCGACTGGGTGCACACTATAGACAGAATAAAGATCGCACGACTCTTGAATGAACAAAGACCTATGAATCTGACTCCACTCAACGTGTGCATTCAAATCAATATAAGTTACGAAAATAGCAAGTCAGGTATCACATTAGATAATGTGGATGGGTTTATTAGAGAACTTGAACAATTTAAACGGTTAAAGGTTCGCGGTTTGATGTCATTGCCTGCACCGGTAAGTAGCTTTGATGAGCAAAGAATTCCCTTTTCGATCTTGAAGCGAAAATTACAAGAATTGAAAATGTCTAGGCCTGGAATAGACACATTATCTATCGGTACAAGTGAAGACATGACGGCGGCTATCGCAGAGGGTGCAACGATTGTACGTATTGGTACCGCTTTATTTGGACCAAGAAATGTAAGAAAACACACAAGTTGATAAACTGGCATAATAAAAAACACAAACATAAAACTGGTCTAGTTAAATGAAAGATTGCAACATAACATTCATCGGCTGCGGTAATATGTCTCGTAGCTTAATTGGCGGGCTAATTAATGACGGAGTCAAAAAAGAACACCTCTTGGCAACAGATCCTGATGCCAAACAACGTCTGGACATAACGACGCAATTCGGGGTGACCACTTTGGAGAGTAACGAAGAAGCGATCGACAATGCTGATATAATCGTTCTCGCTGTTAAACCACAAGTAATGCAACAGGTTGTTAGCGGACTAGCCATCACATTGAAAAACAGCTCTAGAATGCTGATCTCTATCGCTGCTGGGGTGAGACTTGCCTCTTTTACAAAATGGCTAGATACACCAATTGCAGTTGTTCGGGTTATGCCAAACACTCCAGCCTTAATTCAGTCAGGCGCTGCCGCTTTATTTGCCAATGAGCATACCTCTGATATACAGAAAAATAATACTGAAACTGTAATGCGGTCTGTAGGCACAATAACCTGGTTAGACTCGGAAGACCTGATGGATACAGTGACAGCTTTATCTGGCAGTGGTCCAGCATATTTTTTCTATTTTATGGAATCGATGGAGAAATCAGCAAGAGCGATGGGGCTAAGTAATGAACAAGCAAGCTTATTAACTATTGAGACTGCCCTAGGTGCCGCCAAGATGGCATCTTTATCAAATTCCGATCTATCAGAATTACGAAAGCAAGTAACCTCCCCGGGCGGCACAACAGAACAGGCAATAATTAAATTTCAACAAGGCAATCTTGAACAACTTGTGCACGAGGCAATGAATGCGGCCAAGCAAAAGGCTATTGAACTATCACAACGATTTGGCGATTAAATGATGAGTGGAGACTATTTTACACAAGCCGTTCTTTACCTGACAGAAGTAGTTTTTGACCTATATATTCTGGCAGTATTATTACGTTATTTGTTAGCTCGGGTTAGAGCAGATTTTTATAATCCATTATCTCAATTCCTAGTTAAGGTAACTAATCTGCCAATAAGATCGTTGCGTCGATTGTTACCGAGTTTGTTTGGTATCGATTGGTCGTCAATAATCCTGTTGTTTTTACTACAAGGGTTAAAAATTATAATAATAACATTCATAAGTAATGGTCATATTCCAGCGGCATCAGGGTTATTTGTCCTGACGATTGCTAATTTATTGAAAATTGTCATTTACGTTCATATGTTTATTATCATAATTCAAATATTAATCAGTTGGATTAATCCAGGCGCTCATAATCCAATTACTGTCATCATGCACCAATTAAGTGAATCTATTTTAAATTCTGCAAGACGATTGATTCCTGCAGCAGGTGGGTTTGATTTTTCTTCAATGGTTGCCATTATTACTATGCAGCTTATGATTATATTGTTGGTTTCACCGCTTATGGACTTGGGAGCAAGGCTATCTTTCTAGCACCATCAGAACCCATACTCAAACTTAACCAAATGAATGCGAGTATCCATCTTATTTAATGATATATCAGATAGCACATGATCAAATTTAGATCTAATATGTTAACTTTTATTATGTCACCTGTTTTTTTAGATATTGAATTTTAACCTTACTGTAAGTAATACATATGCAAGAAAGCACGAGACCTGTTGATGATATCGGGTTGGTTGAACCGAAGACAAAACATTTTAGCGAGACCTTAGCGCTCGCTTCAGGTAGTGAATTGCATGGCTTTGATATTGTTTATGAAACCTACGGAGAATTAAATAAAGAATGTTCTAATGCTATATTAATTTGTCATGCGTTAAGCGGTAACCATCATGCTGCTGGATATCATTCAACTCAGGATAAAAAATCTGGTTGGTGGAATAATGTCATAGGGCCTAATAAGGCAATAGACACCAACCGTTTTTTTGTTGTTAGTCCCAACAATATTGGTGGATGTAGTGGCTCAACCGGTCCACTGACGATAGACCCAGTTACTAATAGTCCTTATGGTCCAGACTTTCCACTAGTTACGGTGAAAGACTGGGTTAAAACTCAGGCTATGCTTGCTGATAAACTTGGTATTGATGTCTGGAGCGTTATTATTGGTGGAAGTCTCGGTGGTATGCAATGTTTAGAATGGTCTATATCTTATCCACATCGTGTCAAACATGCTTTTATCATAGCTGCAGCTGCTAAACTATCTACACAAAACATAGCATTCAATGAAGTAGCTCGTCAGGCTATTAGAACTGATCAAAATTTTAATGGGGGCCATTATTATGAAAGTAACAGCAAACCTGAACTAGGATTGATGCTAGCAAGAATGCTCGGACACATAACGTATTTATCAGACGACGCTCTCGATGAAAAGTTTGGACGAGATCTTCGTGATGGTGAAATAAAATTTGGTTACGAAGCTGAATTTCAGATTGAAAGTTACTTACGTTATCAAGCCAAAACATTTGTTGAGCGATTTGATGCAAATAGTTACCTACTACTAACCAAAGTACTCGATTATTTTGATCCTGCTGGTGATACTCGGGGTAGCTTGTCCAAGGCTATGGCACCTGCGACCGCAAAATTTCTAATTATCTCTTTTAGTAGTGATTGGCGCTTTTCACCAGAATGTTCACAGGAAATGGTTAGTGCTTTGCTTGATGCTAATAAACGTGTTAGTTATATCGAAATCCAATCAGCTCAGGGGCATGATTCATTTTTAATGCCCATACCCCGCTATCATCAAGTCTTAAAAACTGCGCTTGATCGCATTGCGAAAGAACTCGGCCTTTCATGATCTTGAGAACTGATCAAGCTCTAATCGCTGAATGGATAAGACCCAATTCACGTGTGCTTGATTTAGGCTGTGGTGATGGAACATTAATGGCCCATTTGCAAAAAAATCGACATGTGAATGGTTATGGCCTTGAAATAAATGAAGAAAATATTGTGCAATGTATCCATAAAGGTGTTGATGTCATACAAACTGATTTGGATAAAGGCTTATCTGAATTCAAAAAAGAATCGTTTGATTACGTAATCATGACACAAACTCTACAAGCAATTTACTATCCCGACAAATTACTGAAAGAAATGACGCGCGTTGGTCGTGAAGCTATTGTCACATTCCCTAATATGGGCCATTGGAAAAACCGTTTACAGCTTGCATTAACCGGTCGTATGCCAAAATCTAAAACACTACCGTATGAATGGTATAACACCCCCAATATACATTTGTTTACGTTGTCCGACTTTGAAAGATTATGTGATAAAATTAACATTAAAATATCAGACCGTTCAACAGTAGATAAGGAACATCATAGTAGTATTGGCATGAGATTGTTGCCTAACTTGTTAGGCGAGATTGCAATATATCGTTTTCAGAAAAAGTATTGAGAGTCTTCCAAGTTAGACCTTTATGTTAACGATTCTACTTACTTTAGGTTTAATAAAACTTCGATTTATAATTTAATATGCAATATAATAATCACTAACTATAGATTAAGTAACAAGGAAAATAGTTGCTAGTCCCAAAAATGTTATAAATCCTACAACATCCGTTACCGTCGTCAAGATCACTACTCCTGCTATTGCTGGATCAATGCCAGAGTGTTTCATTACTATCGGTATTGAGGCGCCGGCAAAAGCAGCTATGATGAAGTTAATAATTATTGATATGCCAATAACGAGACCAAGTAAAAAGTCATCAAACCAAAAAATAACTATAGTAGCAACAACACATGACCACAAAATACCGTTTAATATGCCAACAGTTAGTTCTTTTATAAGTAATGGTTTAATGTTAGTTCTAACAATTTGTCCAACCGCGATACCACGTATAGCAACAGTCAAAGTTTGACTACCAGCTATACCACCCATGCCAGCGACAACCGGCATGAGAATAGCAAGTGTAACAAGTTCATGAATAGTATCTTCAAAGCGTCCAATAACCCAAGAGGCAAGGAATGCGGTCAGTAGATTTATACCTAACCAAATTGCTCGACGTTTAGTAGTGATTAACACTGGAGAAAACATATCGTCTTCACCCAGACCCGCCATACTCCTTACAGCTTGTTCAGCCGCTTCCTGAATAACATCAACGACATCATCAATGGTAATACGTCCAAGCAAGTGCCCTTCATCATCTATTACGGCTGCAGAAACTAAATCTCGTTGCTCAAAAAGTTTTGCCACATCTGATTTAGCCGTATCGGCAGAAAGATGGGCTTCTTCCTCCATCCATGCACCGACAGTTGAGCCCGATTCTCTAACTAGTAGTTCTGTTAATGGTAGTACGCCTAAATAATGATTTTCACGATCAACCACCATCAAATTATCTGTCTTTGCTGGTATTGTGCCTAGTAGACGTAAATACCTCGCGACGGCATCCAATGAAACATCAGCACGTACAGAAACGACATCAACATTCATCAAGCCACCTGCTGTGTCTTCCGGGTAGATCAAAATGGAGGATAGGCGTTTTAGATTTTGTTCATCCATTGAATCTAGCACTGTATCCGCCACATCGTTAGGAAGATCTTGCAATATGTCTACAACATCATCAGCATCAAGATTTCTAGTTACATTAGCCAGTTCATTTGGATGCATTTGTTCGAGTAATTCTATTCGAACTGTATCATGTAAATGAGATAACACATCACCTTCAAGTTCAATATCGATCAATTGCCATACACTGTCACGATCGCGACTCGGCATACTTTCAATAATATCTGCAATCTCAGAAGGATGAAGTCTCTCAACTATATCGTGCGCTAGTTTAATATCGCCCTTTTTCAGAGCCATATATAATAATCCTATAGTGGATAATTCAGATTTTTTTTGAGGAGTATCGACCATGAGATTTTACTTTAGACTTATGAAAAGGTGTACACCAGTACTTGCAGCTCAATGCTAAGAAGACTGTTTGGTATTTAAATGTTGAAGCAATATATTTGCTTCTGCTCCAGATGAGGTGTTGAGGACTTTTTTACTTAGACTAGCCAATGCGTCGATATTGGTACTATTTATTATTTTTTTAATCTCTAATAGAGATGCAGCATGTACACTAAGTTCTCTAAGCCCCAAACCTAATAATAATTTTGTGTATATTTTTTCTCCCGCCATTTCACCACACATCGAAACAGGGATGTTGGCCTTCTTTCCGGCCTTAATAATAGTATTTATTAATCTTAAAACGGCAGGATGTAAAGGATCATATAGATAGTTAACTTCATCATTAACCCTGTCTATTGCCATAGTATATTGAATTAGATCATTTGTACCTATAGAAATAAAATCGAGTTTTTCAGCAAAGATATCAGCACATATAGCAGCTGCGGGTACTTCAATCATTCCTCCTATCTCTATATTAGAGTCATAAGCAATAGAACGATTGTCGAGGTCAATCTTAATGTCCTCAACCATTTTCAAAACTTGTTGCATTTCTTGAATATTAGTCAACATCGGAATCATTATTTTTACTAGTCCATGTGCTGAAGCTCTTAATATTGCACGTAATTGAGGACGAAATAATCCTGGTTCTTTTAAACACAATCGTATTGCACGCAAACCCAATGCCGGGCTAAATCTAAGTTGACCGGTTTGGCTACCAGCGCCATCGACTTGTTTATCAGCTCCTAAATCAAGAGTTCGAATAGTCAAAGGTAGCCCACGTAGAGCCTTGAGTACATTTAGATATGTTTCAAAATGTTCATCTTCGTCTGGTGGTGTTTCTCTGTTCATATAAAGAAATTCTGTGCGATAAAGACCAACACCTTTTGCTCCTACATCTCTTACAGTTTCGAAATCTTTTGGTAATTCGATATTAGCAGTAAGAGTTATCGGTATACCATCTGCTGATTCTGTAGGGGCATTCTTAAGTTTTCGAAGTGATGAATAATAACGTTTTACTTCTCGTTGTCTTTTTTTATAATAACTTCTAATAGACCTACTAGGCTCTATCAGAAGCATACCTGTACTACCATCCATAATAACTAAATCTTCATTTTTAAAAAATCGACGGGCATTATGTAAGCCGACCACGGCAGGAATACCTAAACTTCTTGCTAAAATTGCCGTATGTGATGTTGGTCCACCGAACTCTGTAGCAAAAGCAGTGATCCCATAGTGTTGCATCAATACAGTATCGGCAGGAGTTAGATCATCAGCCACAATAATTCTGTTTTTCAAATGATCATCGGGCACCTCATGTAATAGTGGTTTCTGTTTTAATAAAACACGTAAAATTCTATTTACAACATGATCAACATCATCACGACGCGTGCTGAGATAGGCATCGGCCATTTCATTAAAGACATTAACCAACGCATCACGTTGTAATTTCAATGCCCATTCAGCATTGCACGAACGTTCTTTAATAATTCGTTTCGGTTCCTCTGTTAGAGTAATATCTTCCAACATTAGTAAATGAGTATCTATAAAAGCAGAGACATCAACTGCTGTTGAAGTAGGGATATGATCGCGTATGGCACGTAATTGTTGACGTGCATCAGCTATAGCATTATTGAAGCGTGATAGCTCATCGTTAACCTGTGAGTTACGAATAGTGTATTCAGGCACATCGAGTTGATCGTGTTGCATAATATGAACCTGCCCTATGGCAATTCCACGAGACACACTTACTCCTTGAATTGATATCGTCATTCGTCCTCACCAAATTTATCATTTATCAGTGCTGAAACCGCCATCATCGCCTCGTCTTCATCGCTACCTATAGTTCTAACCTCGATCAAAGCATTTTTCCCCGCAGCAAGCATCATTAATCCCATGATACTTTTACCGCTAACTTCACGATGTACAAATTTAATATTTATCTCCGCATTAAAGCCTGAAGCGACTTGAACAAATTTAGCAGCAGCGCGTGCATGTAAACCTAACTTATTGATTATTTTTATCTTTCTATAATTCATTGATAGCCATCATCATTTCATCAATACCATACTTACAGTCCTTGATTGTTTATCCACCTAGGTAAAAATTTGAATAATTAGAAAGCCAGCTGAGATAAATCCGAGATGATTTAAAATAATGATGATGGTTATCTTCATCTCAATATCTGAGCTCTATGTAATACTGGTTAGTGTAGAATCATTAAAGTCAGTTAATACAAGTACATTATAATAAGCACGGAGCACCTTTATTAAAAATTTCCTGATCGGTATAAAACAGAATTACTGGCACCTCTGTTAGCTGAAAATAATTTAACTTCAAGCAGATTATTTTTAACCATAAGATTACTTTAAAAAAGGCGGCTCTAATATTGCCATGTAAAATTATCAATCTATCTACACTCATATTAAAGATCTCGATGCCTTACTATGACCTGTCTTTCTTCTTGTATAAAATATTTCGCTAATTGTTCGGCAATAAATACGGACCGATGATGACCGCCGGTGCAACCACAAGCGATGGTTAAGTAACTACGATTGTCCATTTCAAATCGTGGGATCCATTGCTCAAGAAAATACTTAAGATCATACAACATTTGCATAACACTACTCTCTTTTAATAAGAACTCAATGATCGGCTCATCTTTTCCAGTGTGTTGACGTAGATGTTTTTCCCAATATGGATTTGGCAAACATCTTAAATCGAAAATAAAATCTGAATCCTTAGGCAAACCATTTTTATAGCCAAAAGAAATTATTTGTAACGATAGAATAGATTTATTTCTACGTACAATACGTTCACAAACAATATCACGTAATTCTTTCAAATGCATAAAACTAGTATCAATAAGTAGATCTGACGCTTGTGCAATTTCGAGAGTAATCTCTCGTTCCTTATAAATTGCATCAAGCAAAGATACCTGATCAGATGACAATGGGTGTTTACGCCTAGTTTCGCTAAACCGTTTTGTTAAAACCTCATCATTTGCGTCGACATATATTAATTCTATTTTAATTTTTTCATTTAAAAACGACTTAATTCTTTCAGGAAGATGATCAAGATCATTTTTTTTATTGCGTGCATCTATCCCAATTGCTACTAGTTCAGGGAGGTCAGTATCTTCTTTTGAAAACTGGGAAATCAGTTCGCTAAGTAAACTAATAGGTAAGTTATCAATTGTATAACAAGAAAGATCTTCCAATGAATTTAATACAACTGTTTTTCCTGCTCCAGACAGGCCACTAACAATAATTAACCGACGCTTTATCTCTTTCATTTATTTATGTTCTAGCTGATTTTTTTATTTTAGCGATGGCTTGTCTCTAGTGTGGTAATGTCAAGTTTAAAGATTCAACTAAGAAAAAACTATTTTATTATTCTAACCTGCACGCAATTTATCTTGCATCAGGTTTGTTTTTTTAGATAATAACTACTCATTATAGATGATGACATTTTTAAAGACATGCTGTCTAGCTGTATGCGTAAACCCTGTTTTTTTATAGTATTTGCTATAAAACCTTCAGCACTTGTTCTATCCATAAGTTCTGGCATGCTTTCATTTTGTTAATATTGAAAATATTTCCGCTGAAGAACGAGACTCTCTAAGCTTACTTATTGTTTTTTTATCGCTAAACACATCTGCGAGCATTGCCAATGCTTGCAGATGCTCATCAGTTGAATCTTCTGGAACAATCAATGCAAATATTAAGTCTACAAATATGTTATCAACAGCATAATAGTCAACACTATTTTCAAGCTGTAAAAAAGCTGCAATTGTTTTTTTACTATTTTTTAAACGTCCATGTGGGATTGCAATTCCACCACCAAGTCCTGTACTCCCAAGTCTTTCACGAGCACACAGACAATCAAAAACTTCTATTTGTGATGTGGCCTTATCAGAATCTGCGATAGTCTTTGCTAGTTTATCAAGCGCATCTTTTTTACTATGGCAATCAACATCCAAAGTGATGCACTCAACTGATAAAATATCTGAAATATTCATAATGACATAATAATTACTAATTCATTAAAAAGTTTAGAGCCTACTCTATTAATTTATTCTTCAAGCTGCCTTTCTCACGATGATGATCAATTAATTTTTCTTTATGTTTCTTTAACTGCCTATCTAATTTGTCAATCAGACCATCAATCGCAACATACATGTGTTCCTGTTCATTTTCAGCAAACAAGTTCCCACGATTAACATGAATAGTAGCCTCAGCTTTTTGTCGCTCCTTTTCAACACTCAAAATAACATGGATATTAATAATCTCATCAAAATGTCGCTCTAAGCGTTGAAATTTAGTATTCACATATGTTCTTAATGAGTCAGTAATATCAATATGATGTCCGGTAATACTAATTTGCATGATTAACATCTAACATAATTTTATTATAATCTTTAAGCAAGTCTCTTCCGCTCGTTTGATGGAGGTATTAACATCGCCTCTCTATATTTCGCAATGGTCCTTCTTGCAACATTAATCCCACGTTCTTCCAACACTCCTGCAATTTTACTATCACTAAGCGGTTTATTAGGAGTCTCTGCACTTATCAATTTTTTAATCAACGCACGTATTGCTGTAGATGAACATATTCCACCATAATTTGTACTAACGTGACTAGAAAAAAAATACTTGAGTTCAAAAATACCACGAGGAGTATGCATATATTTGCGTGTAGTAACTCGAGAAATTGTAGATTCATGCATACCTAACGCTTCAGCGATATCGAACAAAACTAAAGGCTTCATCGCTTCATCGCCGTGCTCAAGAAACGCTCGTTGCCTCTCCACTATACACGTTGCTACACGCAACAATGTTTCGCTCCGGCTGCGTATACTTTTTATAAACCAGCGAGCTTCTTGAAGATGAGATTTAAGAGAATTATTGTCATCACTATTATCCGCACGACGTATCATTTTGGCATAAGCTGAATTTATACGAAGATTAGGAATACCGTCTATATTCAAATCAACTTTCCATATACCTTTCAATTTTTTAACGTAAATATCGGGAACTATATATTCAGTATGGACATCACTGACTTCATTACCAGGCCTAGGATTCATCGACTGAATTAGACGAACAACTTCAGTTAATTCTTCCTGATCTAGTTTCATATTCCGCATAATCTGGTTGTAATCATGTGCAGCCAATAAATCTAAATGATGGTCTACTAGTCTTTTTGCTTCCTTCAATCGAAACGTGTCTACTTCACACTGATTCAATTGGAGGGTTAGACATTCTTTAAGATTTCTTGAACCAACACCCGCTGGTCCCATAGTCTGAATCATTCTTAATACTGCCTCAATTTCTTTAACATCAACATCTTCAAGATCATCTTTAACGGCTGCCAAAATATCTTTTAATGTGCCCCTTAAATATCCATTATCATCAAGTGAATCAATAATAGTCAAGGCAATTACTTTATCGCTATCGGTCATTTGTGCCAGATTCAACTGCTCTTCTAAATATTCTCGCAATGTGTTTTTACTAGAATCTTGGTTTTCAAAACCATCATAGTTGCTTTTATCACTAGCCGTTTTTATGAAGTAAGAAGTACTGTCATAAATATCATCCCAACCACTATCAACAGGGAGTTCGTCTGGCATTGTCTCTTGATTTAGATCCGTCACCTTATCAGTAATATCTTTTTTTGTTTCGGACTCTATAGTTGTAGTTTCTTGAGAAGGTTTTTGCTCTGATTCACTCTCATCCATCTCCAACATCATGTTGGATTCAAGAGCTTCCTGAACCTCTGTTTGAAGTTCAACACCGGATAATTGCAACAATCGGATCGCTTGTTGTAACTGGGGTGTCATCTTCAGACTTTGCCCAATCTTTAATTGTAATGATTGCTTCATATTGGCTAAGTGTAACTTAAAAACTATCAGTTTAGATTAATACTAATAAACAATAAGTTTAAAGTGAAAATTGTTCTCCTAAGTAAACATCTCTAACTTGTTCATTATTTAATATTAGTTCTGGCGAACCTTCCGCAAGAATTTTCCCGTCGTTCACAATATACGCTCGGTCGCAGGTTCCAAGTGTTTCTCGTACATTATGGTCCGTAATCAATACCCCTATACCATGCTCACAGAGCCTATGAATCAAACGCTGTATATCACTAATTGAGATAGGATCTATCCCTGCAAAAGGCTCATCTAGTAATAAGAAGCGTGGCTCTGAGGCTAGTGCTCTAGCTATCTCCAAACGTCGTCGTTCTCCTCCTGAGAGACTCATACCCAAATTATCTCTCAGATGAGATATGTGGAATTCTTGTAATAATAACTCAAGTCTTTGCTTCGCTTTTCGCCGATCATTTGGCATCTGCATCTCGAGTATTGCCATAATATTATCTTCAACTGTCAATTTTCTGAACACAGACGCTTCTTGTGGTAAGTATCCAAGTCCTAGATGAGACCTTTGATCTATGCTAAGCCTACTTATTTCACTATTATCAAGATGAATAGTGCCACCATCTGATGGCACTAGTCCCACAATCATATTAAAGCTAGTTGTTTTACCGGCACCATTTGGGCCTAGTAGGCCTATAGTCTCGCCACTTTGGACAGAAAGGCTCAAATCCGATACGACCTTTCTTGATCGATAAGACTTTGAGAGATGACGTACTGATAAAATACTCATAGCAGTATGCTTTAGTAAGTATTAGCCAAAATATTACAATATTAATTATTAATATCACTTATTTGCATAAGCACACTAAAATTTATTAAATTTTGAGCATTTCAATTTCATCATTTTTTATTTTTTTTAATGATAATTTTCACACGCCCATTAGAATTCTTCTTGCTACCTTCGTCTCTGACCTTAGTTTCTTTGCTAGAACCTTTTGCTTTTACTTGGCTTAGCACAGTGTCATACTCGATCCGACTGCCACTAAAACGTAATCCTTCTTGAGTGACTAATGCCTCATCGATCAATATGACATAATCTTTTAATGCATAATACTCCATTTTTAGTGCTTCTGCTTCATCATATATTTTACTATCATCAGGTAATTGTCGATAGGTTGCAGGTCGACCTTCCATAATGACAAGCTCTGTTTCATCATTAGCATCATTGTAGACGGTCATAGTATGTCCAGTCATATGAATACTGCCCTGATCCACAACTACATCACCACGGTAAATAGTAATACCTTTTATTTCGTCCATTTCTGCTGAGTCAGCTTCGATCTGAATATCCTGTTGCTTGTCTGTAGATAATGCGAGCGCATAATTCATCATCGAAACAAGAGACACGACCCATATTAATTTATTGAGAAGCTTGTTTTGGTTCAACCGTCGTCTGTACATTACTAAGAAACTCCATTCGTTGTTCTTGAAAATAAATGCGCATCCCAATCGAATTTGTAACGGTACGTTTTGTGATGAAGGTTGCAGCTTTATCCGTTTCCGCATATTTTTCATCGACTAGCACACGTGCATCTTCAGCTATCAATTCAACTTTGAGATTACCAAGCTCATCATCTTGATGTAAATATACATTTCCACTTAATAATATAACGTCATTATTAGATGTGACCCAACCACTATCAGCTGTAATCATAATTGATGGCCTATCTACACGAAATATTTCAAGCTCCGGCTTATGTAACTCACTCGTATTATCATCCTGATAATGTGACATATAAACTGCTCTAAGTCGGTTTTTAGGTGTCCCATCCTCGTTCATCGTTAAGGTCGTGAAATTTTCCAAATAATAGTCAGGATAATGCGCCAATTCATTTAATTTTGTAGCATCACCTTCTGTTAGCGTATCAAGGGTCCAATAACTGAATCCTGCAATAACTAGTAAAATAGATATTAATTTCCATCTCTCACTGAACATCAATCTTGTTTAATCGAAGTCAAAAAAATCACGCAGAGAGGTATCTTTTAATTCGATCATCATATTTATTCTGGGCACGCATGATTAATTCACAGACTTCTCTCACAGCACCTAGACCTCCACTGTTTTCTGTTATCCATACCGCATAATTTTTAACTTCAACTCGTGCATCAGCAACTGCAATAGGTAACCCAACATGGACCATAGCAGGTAAGTCAATAACATCATCGCCTGTGTAAGCAACTTGTTCTTGTTCAAGGTCCAGTTCTTTAATAAGTTTTAACAACCTTACCCCCTTATCTTTTTCATTTTGGAAAACATACTCTATTCCAAGACATTCCATTCGTTCCGCAACAATATTAGAAGATCGCGCTGTAATAACTGCCACCTTGCAACCAGCCTCCATTAACATTACCAGTCCATGTCCGTCACGCACATGAAATGACTTGTATTCATTACCACTTTCACCGAGTATGAGTTTGCCATCGGTTAAAACACCATCCACATCAAACACTGCTAACTTTATTTTAGCAGCTTTTTCCATAATCGTTTTTTTATCCATCTTCTTTAGACAACCCGTGCTCGTAATAAATCATGCATATTTAGTATTCCAATCAATTTTCCTTGTCCATCAACAACGACAAGTGCATTTATGCTATATCTTTCCATAAGTGACAATGCAGAAGCAGCAAGTGAGTTGGCTTTTATATTTTTACCGTTCTTAGTCATGACATCTTTTACAAGACAAGTATTGATATCGACTTTTGAATCTAGCGTTCGACGCAAGTCTCCGTCAGTAAAAATACCTAATATCCCATTGTCATCATCCACGATAGTTGTAACACCCAAGCCTTTTTGTGTCATCTCAATTAATGCATCACTTAGTGATGCTGACTCAGAGACTTTAGGAATTTCATCATCCGCATGCATGATATCACCAACATGCAATAGCAACCGTCGTCCTAATACACCACCGGGGTGAGACAAGGCAAAATCATCTTTACTAAATCCACGCGCCTCAAGTAGCGCTATTGAAATCGCATCGCCCATCGCAAGTGTCGCTGTAGTGCTAGATGTTGGCGCCAGCCCGAGCGGGCAAGCTTCTTTGCTAACGCTTATATCAATATTAACAGTTGCAATTTTAGCAAGTGTTGAATTAGTTTTTCCAGTCAAAGCGATCATAGGAGTATTTAATCTTTTAATTACTGGCAACAAGGCGACGATTTCATCTGTTTCGCCTGAATTAGATAAGAGCATCACAACATCCTTATTAGTTATCATACCTAAGTCGCCATGACTAGCTTCCCCGGGATGCACAAAGAAGGCTGGCGTCCCCGTGCTTGCTAAGGTTGCTGCTATTTTGTTGCCAATATGTCCCGATTTACCCATACCAATAACAACAATACGTCCTTCGCATTGAAGCAATAAATCACAAGCTATAACAAACTTATCATCAATACGTTCTATCAATTCTGTAAGTGCTATTTGCTCGGTTTCAATAACTGCTTTTCCGAGAGCTATAATTTTATCAGGGCTTATTTTATTCATGCTTTAGATCATCATAGTGCTTTGTTGAAACAGGACATACTGATACCACAGAAAACAGACTAAGAGTATTGCTCCTTCTATCCTTGACAGTTTACCCTTGCTTGATACAAATATCATAGCACCCAATAGTAAAGAGAGGCCTATCATCACCGGATAATCCCTAGTTAATACTTCACTAGGAAAATAATCAGGATTGATTAATACTGGAATACCTAAAACTGCAAGGGTATTAAACATATTTGAGCCAATAATATTACCAATAGCAATATCGGCTTCTTTTTTTATAATACTCGTAATCGATGCCGAAAGTTCTGGCAAGCTGGTTCCAATCGCAACAATAGTCAGACCAATAACCAAATCAGATACCCCATAAGATTCAGCAATAAATACTGCACCCCGGACTAATAGTTCAGCCCCTGAAACGAGTATTATGAGTCCTATCAACAATTTCACAACCGAAGCCTTTGCTGATTCAGTCTTGATTGATTCTTGTTCATATTCACTGATTAGAGAGCCATTGGCCGATGCTCTTTTTCCCGCCCAAATAATCCACCCTAAGAATCCGACTAAAGAGATAAGTAATATAATTGCATCGTTACGACTTAAGTGGCCATCTATCATCAAGACCAATGCAATGATGAGCGAAGAACACATCAGCGCATACTCTCTTTTTATTCTGTTTAAAGCGACAGTAATTGGCAGTAATATGATGGATACTCCTAAGACCAAGCCTACATTGGTGATATTTGAACCGAAGGCATTGCCAATAGCAATGGAGGTCTTGTCTTGTAAAGCTGCCACAGAACCAACAAGTATTTCTGGCGCTGAGGTCGCAAAACCGACAATGGTTAAACCAATAATTAACGGCGGTATCCCAAACTGACGTGCCATACTCGACGCGCCATTAACAAATAAATCTGCACCATAAATAAGTAGCGCGAGTCCAAACAGGACAAATAAACATGAAACCAGCATGGACTAGTTATTTCCCATTATTAAATTGATATGATGATGCCAGATTAAGCTTCCTCTGAAAAATAATGTAAGCAAGTTTTTACCTTATTCTAAAAAAAACATAGACTGTATACGATTAAAATTATCTTATTCTATATATGTCAGACCGATTTGAATCTTTGCAACATTGGTTGAGAGAAACTCTTGAAACTAATAACTTTATTCTAAAGCCTGCATCAGAAGATGCTAGTTTTCGCCATTACTATCGATTAACTACAAATAAAAGCACCCTTATCGTAATGGACGCGCCTCCGCACCAAGAGGACAGCAAATCATTTGTCAGGGTAAATAGTATCTTACATGAATGTAATGTTAACGTGCCGATCATACATAATATGGACTTAGAAAAGGGTTTTTTATTGCTTAGCGACTTTGGTGAAGATCATTACTTAAATAAACTCACTAATTTTTCCGCGAACAATCTTTATTCGGATGCCATTCAGACTATACTCTCGATGCAACTCAGTAGCGATACAAAAGGGCTAGACACATATAATGAAGCACTGTTATCACATGAAATAAGTCTATTCACAGATTGGCTATTGAATAAACATCTGGGTATCACATTAAGTACCCATCAAATCAATGCCATCAATAAACTGTTCGATCTATTAGTAACAAATGCATTAGAACAGCCACAGGTATTTGTGCATAGAGATTTTCATTCCAGAAATCTAATGTTTACGCCGAATAATAATCCAGGAGTAATAGATTTTCAGGATGCGATAATTGGCCCCATAACATATGATTTAGTTTCCTTATTAAAGGACTGTTATATCAAGTGGAGTAAAAAAGAGATTAATAACTGGGTTGACTTCTACTGTACGCAGCTTGATATACATGATGACAAGTTAGAAATAGACCGAGGACAGTTTCAACGTTGGTTTGACCTAATGGGAGTACAGAGACACCTCAAGGCTAGTGGTATCTTTGCGCGTTTATTTCATAGAGACAATAAACATCAATTTTTAAAAGATATTCCTAGAACCTTATCTTATATAGTGGATCTTAGTCATTCTTATAAAGAATTATTGCCTTTATGTCATCTGATTGAAGACTCAGTATTACCGGAGTTAGAAGAATGATTGCCATGATCCTTGCTGCGGGTAGAGGCGAAAGGATGCGTCCATTGACCGATACTCTTCCAAAGTCCTTACTTAAGGTTGCTGGTAAATCACTAATTATTCATCAGATTGAGGCTCTTTGTTTAGCTAATATAGAAATGATCGTTATAAATACAGGTCACCTGGGAGATCAAATCCAACACCAGTTGGGTACAGGCGAAAAATTTGGTGTTGTAATACGCTATTCTAAAGAAGGCGATGAGCCACTTGAAACCGCAGGTGGTATTCTTAAAGCATTGCCATTATTGGGTAGTGAACCGTTCATCGTGGCGAATAGCGACATATATAGTGATTTTGACTATCAATCGTTGCCCAAACAACTAGATTCAGATGCACACTTAGTCCTGGTTGATAATCCACCACATAATCTCGAGGGAGACTTCACTCTTGAGAATGGTCAACTACAAAATGAAGGCGCACAAAAACTGACCTATAGTGGCATAGGACTCTATTCTCCGAAATTTTTTAAAGGTTGTGCTTACGGGAAATTCCCATTAGCACCGTTATTACGCCAATCTGCGAAAAACAACAGACTAAGCGGCCAATATTTTTCAGGTCTTTGGAATGATATCGGCACGCCAGAACGCTTAAAATCAATTAATACATGTAATTTTTAAACGAGAATTAAGTAATAACAAGCCACTGCTCATCTTTAATGTAGATTAATGCCCAATAATATCTACACATAATATTGCAATACAACAAAATATATCGTGTATCACGATATAAACTGCAAATTCTTACCTATATCTTGTAGCTATAAATATTTCTACCACTGTATATAGTATAAAATTATAGAGTAGAGTATTATTTGCTCTGATTTTCAGCTACCCAAACAAATTTCAGGTATCGAGTATTAATTCAATGAAAATTAATCTTCCTTCTACTAGAAAATACTATTTAAAAATTTTTACTACTATTCTTAGTTTAATACTCTCCAGCACAATATTTAGCGACGTGCTAGATGATAGAGTTGCTTCTCCAAAATTTTGTGACCTTCCTGTTACGAAAGCTAAATATTCTCAGATGGTTAAAGTCTTTCCTAATGGTCAGGACTTATCCGCCATTAAAGAGCGAAAAGTATTTAGAGTTCTGCTACATCATAAAACAAACAGATGCGTTATTAGTCAAACAGAACGAGAGTTATTAGAAGAATTTGCGTTTTTAAATGGTCTAGATTTGAATTGGATCTATGTGGAGAATAGTCGGGACTTACTATCAGAACTTTTAAGCGGTAAAGGCGACATTATTGTTGCACAAGATCAAAGTTTATCTATGAATAATCAAGATGAGATAAATTTTTCACATGTCTGGGCAAACTCTACATTTAAGATAGTTGAACGTGCCGATAGTAGTCGAATTAGTCGCAATGAAGATCTTGTCGGACGACAGATTGCAGCCTATAAAAATTCTCCAGTTTGGGACAAGTTGGTTGAGTTATCCAATACGCAGGTTGGTATGGTGCTAAAAGAAATACCTTTGACCGTTTCTTATTATGAAGTTATGCAACGCTTAAAAATAGCACAATATGACTTGGTAGTTGCTGACAGTTTGTTCCTTGATATATATTTACCCGTGAACTCCGAGCTTCAAGCTAATTTTGTTTTATCTAAACAACGAAAAATGGCTTGGGCAATAAGTAGTCGTGCTGAAGAATTACATAAATCATTAAATCAATACTTAAGTTATCAACGCCTGACTCGGGATATCGCACCAGCCTATTTTGAAGATTTTTCTTCTATAAAAGACAGAGGTGTTTTACGCGTCATAACTTATGCAAACCCATCTCACTACTATCTACACAAAGGTAATTTATTTGGCTTTGAATATGAATTGTTAAAACAATTCGCTAAGAGTCATATGCTGCGGTTAAATGTCATCTTAGCACATACTCAAGAAGAAATGTTTGAGCTACTTAATAGCGGAAAAGGAGATCTAATAGCTGCATCATTACCGAGCAGTATTATTAAAGAAAATAAATTGGTCCGATACACAGTGCCATATAATTATGCAAGTCCGATATTAATTGGACGAGCTAACGAAGATTCGATTATTGATATACGTGGACTTTCTGGGCGAAGAGTTACTCTGGCGCAAGATAGTCCATACTGGGATTTTATGCTTAAACTAAAAGATCAAGGTCTCAAATTCGAATTAGTTAAGGCAAACGATGGTGTCAACCTTGAGGGAACCATGTTGATGGTTGCCCTTGGCATGTATGACTTAACTGTTGTAGGCGATCATCAAATAACTGCGGCGAAATTATTTAGTATGGGAGTTGAATCTCATTTTATATTGTCTGAGCCGCAAGCACATAGATGGGCTGTAAAGGCAGATAGGCAACAGTTGTTTAACTCTTTAAATGATTTCATTACAATTGAGTTCCGTGGTGAAAACTATAATGTCCTGCATGCAAAGTATTTTGAACAGCCTCAATCAGGAATGTATGCTAATGCAAGGTTAACAAAAATTACATCTTTATCCCCTTACGATGATATGACACAAAAATATTCTGCTGAATATGGTTTTGACTGGCGTTTAATTACAGCATTGATGTTCCAAGAAAGTCAGTTCGACCCGAAAGCGAACTCATATGCCGGGGCACAAGGATTGATGCAAATGATTCCTGCAACTGCAGAATTTATGGGTGTGAGTGATCTAAGTAATCCCAGAAAGAGTATAAATGGCGGTGTACGATATTTAAATTATTTAAGGTCTAGGTTTGAAGACTCTATACTTCTTCAAGATAGAATTTGGTTCACACTAGCATCTTATAATGCTGGATATGGTAGGGTTAAACGATCTCGTGAACTCGCAGAGATAATGGGTTTAGATAAAGACAAATGGTTTGACAATGTGGAAGTAGCTATGATGGGTCTGGGTAAATTCTATACCAAAAAAGGCAAACAAATACCTTATTGTCAATGTGGTCAAACAGTTGTATATGTTAGAGAAATTCGAACAAGATATTTTAATTACATCAAACTCATAGAGACACAAAAGCTTGCAGTATTATTACCAAAAAATAGAATTACTGAATATAAGAAATTTAACTAATATACTCTCATTTCTAGAAAAATATTTTTCATTATTCTTATTTAATCGAATAATAACAACACAAAGCGTAATTCCTAAAACTGTCTTTAACACTATTCCTGAGAAATAGGTCATTTAATGCAGCAGCTTGAGAATGACTTAGTCAAACCTAATTTCTTTAAAGTAGCTTTAAAATATGGAATATCAAACACTTTTAGTATTATATGACTGCAATTAAAATTAATATTTCTCTACTAATCCCTTTATTACATTTTCATATAATTCAAATGCCGTTTGTCCCTGAAATCTAATCGTTGTCATTTGTTCAAAAGAAACGTCAGGTGCAGATACTGATACGGGTATATATTTAATCTTCGTAGTGCTTGAGAGCACTCCCCTAGCAGGAAACACATTAATAAACTTTTCTGTTTGCGGACTTATCACGGCAAAATAATCCGAGCGTGGTACGTTAATCTTTTGCAGATGAGAACAATATCCCTCGGAAATAACATCCTCTATTTCTGCTTTAATAATTTGATTTGCGTCCGCACAAACAAATGGTGCAACATATTTTAATTCAGTTTCAGAAAAAGGGTGTAATAAAAATGCCACATCCACCACATAAAATGGTGGTACTACCAACCAAACATGTGCAGTTTTAAAACCATCATGATCTAGAGACCAAAAGTGTCGTTTATCGATTTGAGATTCCACGGGAAAATCTAATGTCATCGAGCCTTTTACAACATAATTCCAGATATTCATCTTTTCTAAGGTCTTAGAAATCAAACCGACTAAGCTAGTATCAACTTTCAAACTGCCATGTTCTATGATCTTCTTATGAAATATTTTTGCAATCATCGGCACAACATCTTTCACATATTCATCGTAAGTTTGTTCTCTTGGACGATAATCAACAAATTTTGCATAGTTACTTAGGTAACTGGCATTCTTTTCCTCAACCTGAATAAAATTAGGATGATCGTAAAAGCCAGGCACATCTACAGGTATACTTCTGTTAGTGAAATCTTCTAGCAAATCCGGATATGTTATTGAATTTTTTATCATGTAGGTTCCATATGAGGTACTCAAAAATATGTGCTATATCTGACAAATTAGCTATGACACTTAAATTAGGTAGAATATTTATCAACTAGTAAGAACTGCTTAGTCACCAGGAGGGAGAATATCATATTTCGGAATTTCCTCAGGAAAAGTAGCCCATTCAGGAGCTGCAGAAGTATAAATAAGCATCTTAGGCAATAGTTTATCGCCACCGCTAATTGTACTAGCCGATAATGAATACATATCAAAACCATCACATTTAAGACCTATCGGTGTCGCGCAGTTACCGCAGAATAAACGATGTGTTTCTTTGCCAGAGTCACCTAGTGCAGTAAAACTGGATGGCGATCCTTTTACGAATTTGAATTTTTCCTTAGATACCCATACACCAAACCACTTATCAGAATTTGTATGCAGTTGACATGTTTTACAATAACAGAACACAGTATTAATGGGCTCATCTTGAAATTCATACTCAAGTTCACCACAATCGCAACGACCATAATTAATATTCATCGAAGATACTCCAATTATTTGATTTGATTTTTATAGAGTGTAGGATCTTTGATATTTGCGTCCTTAAAGCCTTCGTTTCTGAAGCGACAAGAATCACAAACACCACATGCATAGCATTCCTCATCAGCTTGATAGCAAGACACAGTCTTTGCGTAATCAACATTGAGTGCTATACCCTTCTTTATAATATCAGCTTTGCTCAAGTCAATAAGCGGTGCATGAATCTTGAATTTAGCGCCCTCAACACCAGCTTTAGTAGCCAATGTGGCAAGATTTTCATAGGCACTGATATACTTTGGTCTACAATCTGGATAGCCAGAATAATCAATTGCATTAACACCAATAAAAATATCGTTAGCATTCAATACTTCCGCCCATGCTAGCGCGTAAGATAAGAAAAGTGTATTTCGTGCTGGGACATATGTTATGGGGATACCTTGTGATGGTGATTTTGGGATATCGATAGAATCATCTGTTAAAGCTGAACCACCAATCTGTCCAAGATCTATTTTTATAACTTTGTGTTCCTTCGTGCCATATGATTTAGCAATATGATTTGCTGCGAGTAATTCAGTAATATGTCGCTGACCATAATCGAAGCTTAAAGCATAGCACTCAAAGCCGAGTTTTTTTGCGATCGCCAATGTGGTGGTTGAATCGAGACCACCAGAAAGTAGGACAATAGCTTTATTGAAATCTGTCAAAACATAAAAATAATCATATAAATTTTATTGAAAAAACATATGTGCCTATTTAAAGACATGGTGCAAAACACTCATGTTAAAGTCATTTTCCTGGAGCATTATCCCACAAATATTTGTGAAGTTGAATTTGCAAACGTACATTCAACTTATCTTCCAGAATCCATTCTGCCAGTTTCGTGGAATTAAGTGACTCGTGTTCCGGGGATAACAATACCTCACACTTTTTTGTAAGATTAAATTCACACATTTTTCGTATCGTCCATTGGTAATCATTACGATCTCGAATAACAAACTTGATTTGATCTTTGCTTGATATATATGTGAAATTATCATACTTATTTTTGCTTATTTCTGTTGATCCAGGTGTCTTAATGTCCATTATCTTCATCACCCTCTCATCAACATGGGCTATATCAATTGCGCCACTAGTCTCTAATGATACATGGAATCCTTCATCGCAGAGTCGTACCAGAAACTCATAACAAGCCTTTTGAGCCAAGGGCTCACCACCAGTAACAGTCACATGTTTAGAACAGTATTGACTGATATCTCTAATAATTTTGTCGAAAGACATTTTCTTGCCATCATGAAATGCATAAGTTGTATCACAATAGCTACAACGTAGTGGGCATCCAGTCAACCGAATAAAAACTGTTGGTAAACCTACTTTGACTGACTCTCCCTGAATAGAGAAAAATATTTCATTGATGCGCAGCTCAGTTTGCGCTTTGCTTTGCGCTGATAAGCTAAGCTTTATACTTGTACTCATTTCAAATATTAGATTAATTTCCTACGCTTATTTTTCTCAAACGTTCTTCTGCCAATCTCGCTGCAGTCGTCCCAGGATACTCTTGCACTACTTCTATTAATATTTTTTCAGCATCTGAAACATTACCAAGTTCTGCGTAACTATAACCAATTTTTAATAAGGCATGAGACACTTTTTTACTATTTGGAAATATACTTAATAATGCCTGATATTCATTAATCGCAATATCATACTTTTGCATAACATAGTTAGTTTCACCTAACCAGTACTGTGCATTATCAGAATAGTCACTCTCTGGATAATTTTTTAAAAAGTTTTTAAATGCTTTTTTTGCCTGGTCATACTGAGACTTCTTTAATAGATTGAATGCGCGCTGATATACTGCTTCAGCATTCTGTGGATCAAATACTTTTTTTTCGGCATTTATCACTTTTTTGTCTATAAATTCGCTATCTGTTTCAACAATGAGCCCCTGTTCTCCACTAAAAATTTTCGGACTTAAACTATTTTGATTGACAATTGGCTCTAATACTTCTAACGGGCTTGAGCTATTCTGATTAGCAATAGGCTCTACTATTTTTAGAGGACTTGAACCATCCTGATTAGCAATAGGCTCTACTATTTTTAGAGGACTTGAACCATCCTGATTAGCAATAGGTTCTATTACTTCTATAGGACTTGATAGTCTTACTTTGAACTTATTTGACTCAGCACGCTGCAAGCGATTATCTATATCTGTATAAAGTTCTCGTTGCTTTTCTTTTAGCCGCTCAAGGGTATATGTTTGTACTTCAATTTTGCCTCGTAAGAAATTGACTTCCTTCTTTAAGGATTCAAGTAACTCGAACATGTCAAGTAATGCCCGACTATCGAGGATCTTCTCAACCCTAGCAAGCCTACCGTTAAGATCTTTTTTGATCGGTTCGGATACTGGAGTGTTACTCTCTGTTATGAGAGTTTCTTCAGCGTAAACTGCCGTGCATAACACAAGGCTTAAAAAATAGATAAAAAAACGCATACTAAAACCCATTCACAAAATTCTTAATATAAAATTTCAACACGCCGATTTTTTTGCCAAGAAAGTTCATCGTGTCCATCAACTGCTGGGCGTTCTTCGCCGTAACTGACTAATCTAATCTGACTTGAAGAAGCTCCTAATAGCAACATTTGCTGTTTAATAGATTTTGCACGACGTTCACCAAGAGCTAGATTGTATTCACGTGACCCGAGTTCATCGGCATGCCCTTCGAGGGTAACCGTCGTATCTATATTTTCGCTAAGATACGCAGAATGAGCCTCAATGGCAGAACGATATTCTGAACGAATCTGACTACTATCATATTCAAAGTAAATTACGCGAACAGATAGTGGACTCTCCGGGTCGTCAAGCTGACTGAACCTAGATGTTGTACTATCCTCAGTACCATACGCCTGTGCATCGCTATCGACAGAATTAATCTTATCTTGTTGACTACTGAGATCTTCAACGGCAACAACAACATCTTCCTTAACCTTGTCAGTGCTACAACCAAACAAAAAACTTATGAGACCCAATATTAATAGTAAACGGATGGACATTTTTTTCTCCTTATCATTATGTAATAATACTATTATTTGAACAGCATAGCATTCAATAGTTCGTCTGTATAAGACATAAGATTTATTTTAGAAATGGACCCCATGCGGGTTCGCGAACATCACCCTGCTGTAAGCCAAGGCGCTGATGAATTCTCCCATCAACAGATACGGCAGCTAATTGAGCTCCTCGTTCCCCTATCGTTGCGTATATAATCATTCCTCCATTTGGAGAAAAACTGGGGGACTCATCTAATTTTGAGTCAGTTAATGTTTTTATCCTGCCATTATTGAGATCAAGTAATCCAATATGGTATGAGCCATTAACTGCGTGTACAAAAGTAATAAAGTTACCATCTGGAGAATAAGATGGTCGTGAATTGTAATTACCTTCAAAACTAATACGCTTAGGTTGCCCACCACGGATATCCATTTCATAAATTTGTGGGCCACCACTGCGATCGGATGTAAATGCCAACTTTCGTCCGTCTGGTGACCATGTCGGTTCTGTATCAATAGCATTATGATTAGTCATACGCGTTAGCTTTTTTGAGTGCAAGCTAATTATATAAATCTCAGTATTCCCATCTTTAGACAACGTCATTGCTAACCGAGAGCCCTCTGGCGACCAGTTTGGTGCACTATTTATGCCTTCAAATGCAGCAACTTTTTTACGTTTACCTGTCAAAATATTCTGAACATAAATTGCTGAATTTTTACCTTCAAAAGATACATAAGCAATTTCCTCTCCATTCGGAGACCAAGCAGGAGAAAGTAATGGTTCTGAAGATCTAAGTAAAACTTGTTGATTATAACCATCGGAATCTGCGATTTGTAGCGTATGAGTCTTTTTGTCTTTATTTTTTTTTACGGTTACATATGCAACACGTGTATCAAAAGCACCTGCTGTGCCTGTGAGTTCTTTAAAAACTATATCGCTTATTTGGTGAGCAACTCGACGTAATAAGTTTGGTTTACTTGGAATTCTAAAACCAGCAATTTGTTTTCCACGATAGATATCGATTAAACGAAAGCTAACGTCATAATCACCATTAGCTGTTAACGTTAGGTCGCCAATAAGAATATTTTCCATGCCTAATTTGCGCCAATCATTAAAATTAATGGCACCAAATTCAGTAGGCTGTTGTGGCAGATCGAGTTCATCCATTACATCGAAGCGTCCACTTCTTTTTAAATTGTCTGTGATTATTTTAGTCACATCGATAGAAATATCGGCATTATATTTCGACCAACCGAACGGTACTATAGCAATAGGCAGAGATTGCTCAATACCCTGAGTAATTTTAATGTCGAGCACGCCATGTGTTGGCAATGACAAGAAGATTAAGCTGACGATTAAGATTTTAGAAATAACTTTCATAGTTTAAATTATATTTTATGGATCAAAAGTGAATCGTATAGTACGCATTTTTTTGAATAAACGAATTTCTTGTGGAACTGGCAACGGAGATGCGGAATAAACAGCATTTGTTGCACGTCTATCAAATAAAACATTACCACTAGATTTTTCAATAGATGCTTCGACGACTTTACCACCTTCAAGCATTCGTATCAAAATAACGCATTCCAGACTATCTGGCAGGTTGACTTTATTGAAATTACTATTAACTTCACGTCTTATAAGAATCTGATATTTTTGGATTACCGTCAAATCACGTTCTTGTTGTTCCGCCTCTAATTCAGCATCAAGCTGTTCTTGTAGTATTTTTTCTTCTTTTTTCTTTTCAGCCGCTATCTTTTGTGCTTCCTCTTCAATTCTCTTTTTATTTTCTTGTTCGAGCTTTATTTTTTCTTCTTTTTTCTTTTCAGCCGCTATCTTTTGTGCTTCCTTTTCAATTCTCTTTTTATTTTCTTGTTCGAGCTTTATTTTTTCTTCTTTTCTTTTTTTTATATCTGCTTCCTCTTTCTTACGCTTTTTGACTTCTTGTTCTTTTTTTTTCTTTAGTTTTTTTAACTTTTCTTTTGCTAATTTTTTTTTCTTTGCGTCTTCTTCTTTTTTCTTGATTTTTTTCTGACGTATGAGCTCTTTTTCTATTTTTTCATTATCTTTTTTTCTTAAACGCTTGAGCTCTAAATCAATCTGATTCTTGTCAATCGTTTTTGCTTTGACAATATTTATAATTGGATTTGGTGAGAGCGTTGGCTTTGGTGAAAATTCAAAACTATAAATTAAAATAATACCCACTATGACATGCAAGAATACTGATAAAATTATTGACCGGGAAGTCAGAAAAAAATTTGCTTGCATATCATTTTTCAAGAGGTTCGGTAATCATGCCAACAGAGGGAACTCCTGCTTTTTGAAGTAAAGTCATCACCTGAACGATTTCTCCATAAGCAACGTCTGTATCCCCACCTAAAAAAACAGGCGTGCTTGGCTGATATTTCAATACGGCACTAACGCGATTTAATAAAACCTTAGCTGCAACAGGTTTATCCTGATCTTCCCCATAATTGATAAAATAATTACCATTCTTATCAATATTGACTATTACAGGTTCTTTTTCATTTGGTGGTAATGGTGATGATGGCGCTTGTGGCAAGTCAACTTTTACACCCTGACTTAGTAAAGGAGCCGTCACCATGAAAATAATTAACAACACCAACATAACATCAATATAAGGTACAACATTGATCTCAGACATTGGTCTTTTTTTAATTCGTTGTCTCATAATAATCATTTAAGAACTTTTCTAGAATTAGCGTTTTTCTCGTGTGTTAAGTCAAGATTACAACATGCTCATATTACAGCTATTATGTTGTAAGCATATTTTAGGATATCCTCAGCTGTGTGCATGTCGATGAAGTATTGATGCAAACTCTTCCATAAAGTTATCATAACGACTGATTAATCGTTCAACATCATAGGAGTATCGGTTATAGGCAATAACGGCAGGTATTGCAGCAAACAGACCCATTGCTGTTGCAATCAAGGCTTCACTAATGCCAGGAGCTACCATGGATATAGTCGCTTGTTGAACTGTGCCTAGCGCCTGAAAACTATTCATTATTCCCCAGACAGTACCTAATAATCCAATATAGGGACTAGTTGAACCAACCGTGGCAAGGAAAGAAAGGTTTGTTTCAAGGTGATCCATTTCTTTATTCATGGCAATACGCATAGCTCTTTGCGAACCATCAACAATAGTTTCTGCATCGATGTTGTCCAGCTTTCGAGAGCGTGCAAATTCTTTGAAGCCTGCTTCGAATATCTTCTCCATGCCGCTCGGCTCATATCGTTTAGCAGTGATTCGTGTATATAATGGTGTGAGATCTTCTACAGACCAAAAACGCTCTTCAAATATCTCAGCGTCTTGTTTGCCTCGTTTCAATAAGAACCGTTTATTAAAAATCATGGTCCATGACACTAATGATGCTAATGCTAGTATTAACATAACAAATTGAACCAAAAGACTAGCGTTTAGGATTAATTCTATAAATGAATGGTCAGGTGTCATTACTTGCTAACTCCATAATTAAATCTTCAGGCATAGCGGATGCCTTTAATGTTATTACATTCAGACAGGCAACTTTAATCTTTGCCTCAATTAATAATTCATTGTTCTTATTTTTTATTGTTTGTTGAAAGATCAAGCTCGCACCACGTTTTTTTAACAAAGACGATGTCACCAATAATAAATCATCTAAATATGCAGGTTTAATATATTCAACGCTTACACTCTTTACAGCAAATAAAATTTCATATTCTTCTTTAAGTATGTCATGCTCATAACCAATACTCCTTAGCCATTCAGTTCGCGCACGTTCCATATAACGTAAATAGTTTGCATAAAACACAATGCCGGCAGCATCAGTATCTTCATAATAAACGCGTATCTGCCAGGTAAATTTAATGGACATATCGTTTATTGATCATCTTTTTCAATATCTTTAAATAAATCTGAATATTGAGCCGAATCTTCAGGCATTTCCATACCAAAATGCAGCCAAGCTGTTTTTGTTGCTATTCTGCCTCTAGCTGTTCTCATCAAAAAGCCTTGTTGAATTAAATAAGGTTCAAGAACGTCTTCAATAGTGTCACGTTCTTCACTAATTGCTGCGGCCAGACTATCAACACCTACCGGGCCGCCATCAAACTTTTGTAGTATAGCGAGTAATAATTTGCGATCCATCGTATCAAAGCCATGCTTATCAACATTTAACATATCCAAAGCGAGTGATGATATATCATCATTGATATTTCCATTCCCCTTCATCTGAGCATAATCACGAACGCGGCGAAGTAATCTGTTGGCTATTCGGGGTGTCCCACGAGATCTTGCTGCAATTTCTCCGGCGCCTTTATCATCAATTTGAACACTCAGAATGCTTGCTGATCGTTTGACAATCTTGCTCAATTCTTCAATAGAATAAAATTCAAGGCGCTGTACTATGCCAAAACGATCTCGCAATGGCGAAGTTAGTAATCCTGCACGAGTTGTTGCGCCAACTAATGTAAAAGGGGGCACATCAAGTTTTATTGCTCTGGCAGCAGGTCCTTCACCTATTAGGATGTCAATTTGATAGTCTTCCATAGCAGGGTATAACACTTCTTCAACAACAGGACTTAATCGATGTATCTCATCAATAAATAGCACATCATTAGTCTCAAGGTTAGTTAATAACGCTGCAAGATCCCCGGCCCGTTCTAATACTGGACCAGAAGTTTGCCTCATATTGACGTTCATCTCATTAGCGATAATATGAGCCAATGTCGTCTTGCCTAGTCCTGGTGGTCCAAATATCAATACATGGTCAAGAGATTCAGCGCGTTGTTTAGCAGCGCCAATAAAGATCTCCATCTGTTCATGTACTGATACCTGACCGAGATAATCTTGTAGACGTTTTGGCCGTAAGGTATTATCAGCGGCTATGTCATCCGCTGAACTTTGGGGTGAAATGACTTTATTAGACTCGACCATATGAGATATTTATTTTCCCAGTAAACGTATTAAAAAGATACCGCAAAACAAACCCTCCTTTTGAAAATTAGTTTTTGCGTACTAAATTGCTCTTTGAACAATACCTCTTATCTGCTAACTTATGGGAGAGTCTTAATGAATATTAATCAATGATACTGGCCAAATCATCCACATCAACAGCTGATAATGAATAAACTAGCTCATCAATGAAGTCGTTCAAAACATTTTCCATCTTTATGGCTATCCTGTGCCTATTAACATAATCAAATACGAAAGGACTGTCATCGGAAAATTCGCATTAATAATTTTTATTCCAGTCAATTTCCTTTATGGTGTTCCTCAGGGACGAAGAAAAGTATCAAAAATAATCTCAATCTATTTTATAAGAAAAGATTTCATTCAATAATACTAAATACTTTTAAGGATGAGGGTTTAAGCAACTATTTTTTTATAGAATTTTTCAATGCTTTACGTATCAACTCTTCACTGCTTAGCCCTTCAGCTGTTATTGCTAGTACTAAGCGATTAGCTTCTGGTGGTTTATAGCCTAGTCCAATCAGCCCGCTAACTGCTTCATTGACCGGATCATTAGCTATTCTAAGATTATCACTATTCAGCATAACTGATTTTTTTGGCAGCCCATCAAGACGATCTCGCATCTCAACGATCAAGCGCTCAGCTGTTTTTTTACCAACTCCCGGTAATTTGGTAAGTCTTGCAGCATCATTATTTTTAACACACCGGAAAAATTCATCTGCCTCAATACCAGATAAAATTATCAATCCCATTTTCGCGCCAACACCATTCACTTTTATTAAGGTGCGAAATAAATGACGTTCATCTTCTGTTGCAAAACCAAATAGTAAATGTGCATCATCGCGTACTATTAAATGAGTAAATATCTCCACCTCATTTTTAATCTCAGGTAAAACATAAAAAGTAGTCATCGGTGCTTCAATCTCATAACCAATTCCCTGAACATCTAACAATAAAAACGGTGGTTGTTTTTTTATAATGGTGCCACGAAGAAAACCTATCATTGCAACCTCCCATAACGTATCCCACTCACGCCCTGCATACGCAATAAACCTTCACGTGAGTTTGCATGACACAAAGCTATCGCTAATGCATCGGCTGCGTCTGCTTTTGGTCTTTTTTCCAAACAAAGTAGGATTTTAATCATATGTTGCACCTGTTCTTTAGTCGCATGGCCTTTGCCGACTGTTGCTTGTTTGACTTGATTAGCTGTATATTCATAAACAGGCAAATCTTGTATAGCGCAAGCCGCAATCGCAACCCCACGTGCTTGGCCAAGTTTAATCACGGAGTCAGCATTACGATTCATAAATATTTTTTCAATTGAAACCTCTATTGGTTTGTACTCATAAATAATTTCAATAATACTCTGATGAATGACTTTAAGCTTATCGGCAAGTGTTTCACCTTTCACCTTTATTACACCGTTATAAATATGTTTGCAGTGATTGCCCTTAGAATCGATAATTCCGTAACCGGTATTTATCGAACCAGGGTCAATGCCTAAGGTTCGGATCAACTTAGTTCAGCCATAACATCATCAGATATGTCTGCATTTGAATATACCTTTTGTACGTCATCCAAATCTTCCAGCATATCCAATAGTTTCAACATGCTTTCAGCCCCTTTTCGATCAAGGTCACATGAGATAGAAGCACGCATAGTGATCTCTGCATTTTCTGGCTTGAAGCCTGCTATTATTAAGGCCTCTTTAGTATCGACAAAGCTATCAGGGTCAGTAATTACATCAATAGAGCCGTCATCATTTGTAATAATATCATCTGCTCCACGTTCTAATACGACTTCTAACACTTTATCTTCATCGAGACCGCTAGCAAACGAAATTAAGCCCACTTTTATAAAAAGATAAGCAACAGAGCCATCTGTGCCAAGATTACCACCATACTTAGTGAAGGCATGACGTACTTCAGAAACCGTGCGATTTCTATTATCTGTCATGGTGTCTACTAAAATAGCGACCCCACCGGGGCCATATCCCTCATAACGGAGCTCATCAACATTTTCACTTTCTTCATTCCCTCCGCCGCGTTTAACAGCACGTTCAATAGTGTCTTTAGGCATGCTCAACGATTTTGCAGTATCAATCGCAGCTCGTAACCTCGGGTTAGCATCGGGATCACCGCCACCTAACTTTGCGGCGATGGTAACTTCGCGAATGAGCCTAGTGAAAAGTTTTCCACGTTTGGCGTCTTGTTTCCCTTTGCGATGTTGAATATTAGCCCACTTACTATGACCTGCCATTGATATATTCCATACTGATTGAAGATTTAATAAAAATCATAATAACATTTATGTTTATTGTGCCCAAAATATGCAACGTAATATTATGTTTATGCATCGCCAGCTAGTCTGTTAGCAGGTTTTTTTGCAGTAAAGGTAAGTAAACGTTCTATTGAGTTTTTAGCGCGATGAGCAATATCTGTCTCGACAAATACTTCATTGCTACCGGTATCTATGACTCGAGATAGCTTGCGTAGGCTGTTCATCGCCATCCATGGACAATGGGCACAACTGATACATGTTGCACTTTTCCCTGCGGTCGGTGCTTCAATGAATATTTTCTCAGGTGCGGCTTCTTTCATTTTATGAAAAATGCCTTTATCTGTCGCTACAATAAATTTCATGGCATCCATCTCGATTACGGCGTTAATGATACCCGTAGTGGAGCTAACTAAATCCGCCTGGGCAATAACAGAACCTGGTGACTCGGGATGGACTAACACTCTTGCATCAGGGTGATTCTTTCTTAACGTTTCCAATTCTTTTCCCTTAAATTCTTCATGTACGATGCAGGCACCTTGCCAGATCAACATGTCTGCTCCTGTTTTTTTCTGAACATAATCACCAAGATATTTATCGGGCGCCCAAATTATTTTTTTACCTCTATCAACTAGATATTGAATGACCTCAACTGCACTACCGGAGGTCACCATCCAATCGGCGCGTGCTTTTACTGCAGCACTGGTGTTGGCATAAACCACAACAATACGCTCAGGGTGTGCATCACAGAATTTTGAAAATTCATCTGCCGGGCAGCCCAAATCAAGTGAGCAATTAGCTTTCAATTCCGGCATCAGAATACGTTTTTCTGGATTGAGAATCTTGGCTGTTTCGCCCATGAACTTAACACCACAAACAATTAGGGTATCAGCATGTGACTCATTGCCAAAGCGTGCCATATCCAAGGAATCAGAAACATAACCACCAGTTGAATCAGCAAGAATCTGTAGATCAGGTTCAGTATAGTAATGCGCTACTATTAGAGCGTTACGCTGTTCTAATTGCATTTTTATTTTTTGCGTTAATTCACTACGTTCATCATCGTTGATTTCTTCAACGACTGTTGATGGAATTTGCTCTTTTAACAAGCTGTAGGAGCGATTAATTGTGGATTTTGATGTCATACTAAAAACTATGGCGTACTTAGTTCTGTTAAACAAGCAAAGGTGCTAATGAATTTTAATCTAGAATTATTCTGGCTTGTTCGATTTTGCTAATTTAATTCCCAGCTCTTTCAATTGCCTTGGATTAGCCTTCGATGGAGCAGTGGTAAGCAAACAACTCGCACTTTGTGTCTTTGGAAAGGCGATCACATCACGAATCGAATCACTGCCTGTCATTAGCATCACTGTGCGATCTACTCCAAAAGCTATACCACCATGGGGAGGACAACCAAAATCAAGAGCTTCTAACAGAAAACCAAACTTTTCTTGGGCTTCTTCCTCACCAATACCCAATAGCTCTAACACTGCAGATTGCATTTCAGCACGATGAATTCGAATGGAACCACCACCCAGTTCAGTGCCGTTCATCACCAGATCATAAGCACGCGACAAAGTTTTGCCTGGATTTTCTTTGATAACATCAATATCCTCTACAATAGGAGCAGTAAACGGGTGATGCAAGGAGTCCCAACATTTTTCATCTTGGTTATAGTTAAACATTGGGAAATCAATAACCCACACAGGCGACCATTCACCCTGAAGCAAATCAAGGTCGTGACCCAATTTATTTCGTAAAGCACCTAGTGCATCATTAACAATTTTAGTTTTATCTGCGCCAAAAAAGATTAAGTCACCATCTGTTGCTTTGGTACGCTCGATGATATTTGTAATGACGTCTTTGGGTAAAAATTTCAATATTGGCGATTGTAGTCCTTCGACACCAGCCTCAATGTCATTAACCTTTATATAGGCAAGGCCTCTAGCACCAAACTGTGCAATATAATTGGTGTAATCATCAATCTGTTTTCTAGAAAGCGTATTACCGCAAGGCACATTTAGCGTTACAACACGACCATCCTCCATATTTGCTGGTCCAGAGAAAACCTTAAATTCAACAGTCTTCATTAAGTCGCTGACATCTATTAATTCGAGCGGATTTCTAAGATCCGGTCTGTCACTACCAAAACGTTCCATTGCCTCTGTATAGGTCATTCGTGGGAAGGGCTGAGGTAAATCGACATTCATTATCTTTTTGAATAATAAATAAATCATTTCTTCCATAATGACAGTTATTTCATTCTCATCCATGAATGAGGTCTCAATATCTAACTGAGTAAATTCAGGCTGACGATCAGCACGCAGATCTTCATCACGAAAACAACGCACAATTTGGTAATAGCGGTCCATGCCAGACATCATCAACAACTGTTTAAACAACTGTGGTGATTGTGGCAGAGCAAAGAAAGTTCCGGGATGTGTGCGGCTAGGCACAAGATAGTCACGTGCGCCCTCAGGCGTCGCCTTAGTCAACATTGGCGTTTCGATATCCAAGAAACCTTTTTCATCTAAATACTTTCGCATCTCTTTAACTACCTGTGAACGTAGTCGAAGATTATTTTGCATTTCAGGTCGGCGCAGATCGACATAACGATATTTTAATTTTACATCGTCATGGACATTTGTATCATCTAGCTGAAAAGGTGGTGTTTTAGCTTTGTTCAGTATCTCGATATTATATCCTAGAATTTCAACTTCTCCTGTGGCCATATCACTATTTATAGTGCCTTCTGGCCTCCTTCGGACTTTACCAGTAATCTGAATAACGAATTCATTTCGAACAGAATCTGCAACAGTAAACGATGCTGGACGGTCTGGATCGAATACGACCTGCGCAATGCCTTCGCGATCACGAAGATCAATAAAAATGACGCCGCCGTGGTCACGACGACGGTGTACCCAACCATAGAGTTTAACTTCTTGATCAATGTAGCTACTATTTAGCTTTCCACAATAGTCACTGCGCATATATATATTCCATCTGGCCTAAACAAAAAGCGGAATCTTACGAGTCAGCCGACGTTTGCGCAACTTTATTACGCGTTAATTGCTGTCTAATTGGACCATCGGGAATAATTACGCCCATCGAGATAATAAATTTAAAGCCTTCCTCAACCGTCATATCAAGGTCGATTATCTCATCACGAGGCATCATCAGGATAAAACCAGAAGTTGGGTTAGGTGTTGTAGAGACAAATACAGCAACTAGGTTTTCATTGCGCCCCTCTATATTGACACTGACGTATTCGTTAGTTAAAAAACCAATACTCCATATTCCTTTTCTGGGATATTGGAGCATAACAACTTTACGAAAAGATTTACCATTAGCATCTAATATTGTTGTTGATATTTGCTTCACGCTATTGTAGATAGACCTTACTAATGGGATACGATTAAGAATCGCCTCCCACAGTCCAAACAAGCGTCTACCGAATAAATTCGCAGCGAACATACCGGTAACTAAAAGAGTACTAATGGCCAGAACGATGCCAAATCCTGGAATAGAGAAGCCTAATATTATTGCAGGTTGATAGTCTGGTGGTAGTAAGAGAATGATATTATCGAGTAAATCGACGACTAGCTTCACAATGAAAACGGTTACCGCAAGTGGTAGCCAGACCAATAGACCAGCAACAATATATTTTTTGATTGTACTCATTTATCGAAATATATTAATCAGCATTAGAGGTAGGTTTTGATGACTCTTTTTTTGTGTTCGACTTACTACTACTGTCTATAATTTTTGTATTTGAATCATTAGTTTTCTTGTTGTCTGTTTTGTCCTCGTTAGTATTTTTTATGTCCTTTTTTGGTGTTTTGTTCTTAAAGTCAGTTTCATACCATCCCGTGCCTTTTAATTTGAAAGCTGCAGCAGAAACTAGTTTGAGAAGACTATCTTGACCACATTCTGGACAAGTTCTAGCAGGTTTATCATTTATTTTTTGTAGCATTTCTAGTCGATGCTCACATTGATTGCATCGATATTCATAAATAGGCACTTATAAGACCTCCAAGACAAATACTCGCTAGAATACAGCAGAAAACAGAAATGTGACTAACTAATATCAAGGTTTTTCTAAGCTTCTTACAGTTTATGTTTTACGCACAGCCATTTCTTGGGTATTATCGCCGCCTTTATTACTTTGACATATTGTTTTTTGTTTTTACAACAATATGAAACCTGATCCCGGGCCGTTAGCTCAGCCGGTAGAGCAGTGGATTTTTAATCCATTGGTCGGGCGTTCGAATCGCCCACGGCCCACCATTTTTAAACGCTTTCAGCGCTATTTTTTGATAAAATAGAACTTGCACACTGCTTGCACACCAATATACTCAAGTTTATACATTTATAGGCTGAGTTAATCGATGCCATCACAAAATCAAACTACACATACTATACGTGAGAGAAAATTAATCGTTTATGCACGCAAGAACGTTCCTTATTTTCAATGTAGATACAAAATAAATGATGAATGGATAAAAAGGACAACTGGCAAGACTGATTTAAAAGAAGCTATTAATACAGCAGAAGCATTACTGCTTGAGGCAGAGATACGACACAGAAATAATTTACCTGTAATTACTCGTAAGTTTAGGAACGTGGCAAAACTTGCAATACGGCGAATGGAAGATGAATTAGATGCTAATAGTGGGAAAGTTTCATATAGCGACTACATCAAAGTTATAGAAATTTATTTAATTAAGTATTTTAAAAATTCACCTATCTCTCAAATTGATAATGTTGAAATAGAAAAGTTTAATCAATGGCGCAAAATTGAGATGAATAAAGAGCCAACTCGTAGCACGCTGCTTACACATAATGCCGCTTTAAACAGAGTGTTTGATGAAGCAGAAATTAGGGGTTTTATAACAAAATCTAATAGACCAGTTTTGAAAGCTATTGGAAGAAAAAGTGAACGAAGACCTGCATTTGATATAAATGAAATTGCTGCTGTTCTTGCCAAATTCGATGATTGGATTGAAAGAGCAAGAACAGAGAAAAGCAAAGAGTTAAGGCAGTTGTTAAAAGACTATGTTCATGTATTGAATGATACAGGAGCAAGACCTGGCAAAGAGTTAATGAATTTAAAATGGAAACATCTTAATTTTAATGAAGTAAAAAAATTAACACTAGCTACAAAAGGTGACGTTGATGTTTTAGGAAAACCAATTAAGCAATATTTGAGTCAAAAATATAACTTTGAGATTACCGTAACCGGCAAAACTGGCAGACGCACATTTATTGCTAATAATGATTCGATATATGCATTATTACGAATAATAAAACGCAACTACAATCTTATCAACTACTGGGATAATCCACTAAAAAATCTTCCAGCGAATGATGATTATGTTTTCCGCACCAAAGACAAAACAAAGCCAACAAGCTTTCATAAAATGTTTGATGGATACTTGCGTGAACATAATTTATTAATCGATCCAAAAACAGATAATAATAGAGTCTTGTATAGTTTGAGACATACTTATGCTACAAACAAACTTTTGTACGATAAAGTAAAAATACACACCTTAGCAAAGCAAATGGGAACGAGTGTTTTAATGATTGAAAAACATTATAGTCATTTACAGCCGATTCAGGCAATTGAACAGTTGCGTGGAGATGCGACAACAGAATTAATTAAGAACACTGCTGTTGACGAAGCGTATAATAGCAATGCTGATAATGCTCAATGAACAAGGACTGATTAGATACTTTTAGGTACGGAAAGTATTTTCTGTGCTTTTGTTATTTGCTGTCTCGCTTTTTGCTTTTTTTGCCTTTCTGTTTCAGCTTTATACTTTTCCGCTGTCTTATCTTTATTTTTCTTTAGTGCATCAAGCCTAATCTGCTCAGGTGTTTTTGGTTTTATGCTCTCAATTTCTGAAATTTTCATAACTTTATTTATCAATAGCAGTGTGTTGCCTGCTGCTTAACCTTTGTTAGGAGCTATTAAGCAACAAACTCTTTATACAAGTGTTTCTTGTAAAGCATAGTTATTGTTGATAACTTTGCCAACAAAATCTAAAGGAATTTAAAAATGTCTTTAAACGAAGGGGTTGATTTCAACTTTGGAAAATTGTTGATTGTAAATAAATTCTCAACTACTGGAAAAGTTAAGATAAAAAGACTGACTGAAAGCAAAAAAGCGGTTGAGTTAAAAGACAAAGAAAACGCTTCAGAAGAAATACAGTTTTTACATGTGACGCTGGCACTTGGGCTAAGCTTTATAGGCATTGAACAAGCTTCTTTCAAGATATATCAATTGGACAACAATGCCGTTTCTACGGCCTATATACTTGCAGACAAATCTTTTGTTCGCGCGATTACTATGGATGACGTTATATACGAAAAAATTGCCTCCGCTAACAGGGCGGTCGCTATAGTTAATCGCATCAGGTGGCAATTAGGATCTATCGAGCAGACATACGAACAATATCAAGGCGATGAAATATCTGAACACTTCAAAACAGATGAGTTAGTTAAAGAAATAAAGAATATATCGCAATATGAATCAACAATAGGCTCTTCTGTTTTGAATCCAGCAATGGAAATGCTTAAAGACCTGCTGTCTACAAAATGGTAATTAAATCAACTCAACTGCTGCTCTCAACATTCCGTCATTACAATCAATATATCGCTGTGTAGTTGATATATTTTTGTGTCCTGCTAATTGCATTAATATACGAACATTAATGCCTTTATTAGCTAAGTTTGTAATGAAAGTGCGTCTGCCACTGTGTGATGATGCACCATCAATACCAGCGTCTTTGTATAACTTGTGAAAGTACTGTGTAAGTGTATTAGCTGAGAAACCAGTACGTTTCTGTGTATAAAACAAATGCAGTCTTGTTTGTGCCGGTAACAAGTTCTCTAAATCCGTTTTAATAAAACGTGATTTTAAGTAATTCAATATCTCAGCTTTCAATTTAGCTGGTATTACTACTACGCGCCCTTTGTTGCCTTTTGTTTGATGTGCAGTTAAACGTATCTCGTCCTTAATCTTGCCATCAGCACCTAATACATCACTAACACTCAGCGCTGCCACTTCACCAACACGCATGCCACTGTAATATGTCATTAGTACTAATGCTCTATTTCTCACTGCATGCCGTTGTGTAGCTATATACGCCATTAACCGCTTCAATTGCTGCTCTGTTATTGTTGCTGCTTGCATCATCTTTTCTCCTAAAACCTAATAATAAATACAATATAAGTTTGTTTTCTTGTATTAAATTGGACAACCTCTTTTTGATCTGAGTAATCTCTTCCAATATTCAATGACTTATATAGAAACATAATGATTTATGTATTTTCTTTGGTTATTTGATATTTGTACTGCTCAAATAAGCTCATATGTACATGTATTTATATCTATGTTGTTTACTACTAATATTCATTAAAGAAGTGTGTATGACGTTTTTAGAAGTGTTAAATAGTGTGTTTGTTAGTTTGATTGTGTTTGTTACGGCAACACCTCACTAATAAAGCATATAAACATGCTCTATTGTTTCAGCTTAGATAGGCGTTAGCGCTATTTCATCTGCGAATCTGCGGGGAAAAAACAACATGTATAATCCACATTGCTTAAGTCCAAACGCACACTCTCTTTGGATATATAGCCAATCCAGCCTTTGTCTCTGTAAGGCACAACATGCGGATTGTTATACGTCCATTTCTGCTTTCTCCATGCAGAATTTATAATAGTTTTCAGTTCTCCAAAACTGTAGTTTTCATCAATACACCCAATAGCACAGTGAAAGTGTAAATGCTGCCTTTTTAATTCACCTTCCAAAACGGGCAGAATGATTAGTGATTTTTTACCTTTTTTCCCATCACGTTTATAAACCAATCTATTTAAATATTTGCAGAAATTCTCAAACTGTTGCCATGCTTGCTCTGGCGTAATTTTATTATCATTTGCATATTGCATATAATTTAAGCTGCATGCATGCGTCAAATAGCTGTTGTATTTGCTAAAATTAGCTTCAATTTCACGTCTTAATCTTTCATCGTGTTTTAGTGTTTCCATGCATGTATTTATGCAATACCAAACACTACCTAATATTTTCTTACTAAAGGTTAGGTTTTTAGCATTGAACATTGTCGGTAAATACGAGCATGAGGTTATATGAATTTAATACGAAAAGATTTGATGATTTAGCTTACAAAATCGCGCTAGTGAAAGAATTGAAAAAGAGTAATAAAAATTATGTGAAAAACTCGTTGAAACTTGCCAGTAAAAAGGAAAAATTGAAGCTAGATGGTCAAAAGTAAACATTAGGCGATCATCCTTGATATAGTGCTAACGAACCAAAGTAGAAGTTCTGCATCAGTTTTTTAAAAGTCTGTTATTTAAGCGAAAGCGGACATCCTCTAATTTCATTAATTATGGAACTATCTGACAAATATTTTAGACTGACTTATATGGTAAATTTGAAAATTAATAAGAATTAGTACATAGTCAGTTTATGAGAATTCGAATAGCAAAGGTATTATTGGTGTTGATGACCCTGTCCGGGATCGTCATGCCTTTACATGCCTATGCTCATGAGTTAGCCGATACTCAAGAAAGTCACGCTATAGAGATAGATGCTCAGCATGATACTGATAGTGATTCAATCTCATGTGATCACTGCTGCCATTTTTCATCTCACTCATTAGGTATGATGCAAAAGAATACTTCTTTTGCCAATCAACAATCCAAAGATGCATTAAATTTTCAGAAGCATGATTACGCTTCCTATAATCAACCACCACCTTACCATCCTCCCATAGCTTAATCTCTCGCTACCATAGGTAGCTTCAAACTATAACGAACCTTTTTGTGTTTACACATGAAAGGGAATGTCTTTTGTTTATTGAGATTAAATATGTTTATTAAAACGTTAGTATTTATTATTACATGCCTCATCCATGTATCAGTCATGGCCGTTGATGATGAGTTAATGTTGCCACCGACTATGGCACCGGAAGAATTTGACCAGCCGGTGATTCAACCAACGGGGAATTTATCGTTAAGGCAAGCTATTGTCCTGACGCTTAAACACAATCCTGAATTGGCTACTTATGCCTGGGCAATCAGATCGAAAGAAATCGATCAGATTGAAGCCGGATTATTACCGAATCCGGTAGCAGGATTTGAAATAGAAAACTTTGCTGGCTCAGGTGACTTAAGTGGTTTCCGGTCAGCAGAAACAACGATTACGCTAAGCCAGTTAATCGAGTTAGGTGATAAACGGATGAAGCGTCGGCAACTTGCATCCTCAGATCGTAATCTTGCTCGATGGGATTATGAAGTGAAACGCGTTGATCTCTTATCGCAAACAGCGATGATCTATGCTGAAGTACTCGGTGATCAGGAAAGGTTGACGATTGCAAATGAAATAAGAGAGCTTGCCAAGGAGGTATATGAAACGGTAAAGAAACGTGTCGAAGCAGGCAAGGTATCGCGACTCGAAGAAATTAAAGCAAGAGTTGAGCTTTCAAAATCACAATTGAGTCATATCAATGCCGAACGACAGTTGACTATATCAAGGCAAAATCTGGTCACAAGTTGGGGTGGCACCGATGTTACTTACAATAGAGTAGAAGGGGATTTCTACAATATATCTTCTATACCTCAATTAGCATCAATCGTTAACAAAATTAACAATAATCCTGATCTAGCGCGTTGGGCAACAGAAGTTAGTCGGCATCAAAATGCTATTACATTAGCACGTGCTGACACGATACCGAATATTTCTGTGAGTGCTGGTGTGCGACATTTAAATGAGACGGATGATGTTGCTGCAGTTGCCAGCATATCGATTCCTTTGTTTTTGTTTGATAAAAAACGGACTGGTGTACAACGTTCTGAAGTAGGACTGAATCAGGCATCAAAACAACGGCAAATCACAGAGACAAGACTACGCTCGGCACTGCTAATTGCCTATCAAAGATTAAATATCCTTCATAACGAAGTCACTACACTAAATGATGAAATATTGCCTGGCGCTAAAGAAGCGTTTAATGCGGCAACAAAAATTTATCGTTTAGGAAAACTTGATTTATTGGGTTTGTTAGATGCGCAACGCACCTATTTTGAAACACGACAACAACATATCGAATCCGTTAAAGAGTATCACCGAATTGTAATCGCTATTGAACGATTGATTGGATCATCGTTGAGTGAAGGAAATGATTATATTGCTGAGGAGGCAATCCGATGAATGTTTTATTGACAATTATTTTAAGAAATAAACTAAGAGCCTGTTTTTTACCTTGCTTACTAAGTTTATTTATTTGCTTCAATGCTATTGCAAATGAAGACGATGAACATGGGCATGATGAGAAAGAAAATGCGGGACATATTGAAAGTGGATCTGAAGAAGAAGGGGAAGACCACGAAAAGCATATCGAACTTTCTGATAATGAAATTAGTGAATTTGAAATCAGAATTGATACAGCAGGCAGTGGCAGTATAAAAGAAACGCTGACATTGTCTGGAGAAATTACGCTTAATCCTGATCGTTTAATACATATTGTCCCGCGTGTCTCGGGGATAACTAAGAAAGTCTATAAATCATTGGGAGAAAAAGTAGAAAAAGGAGAATTGCTGGCCACCTTGTCGAGTAGAGAATTGGCTGAGATAAAAGCTGAAACGGAAGCAGCAAAGAGTCGATATGAATTATCAAGGACAACATTTGATAGGGAGAAAAAACTAAAGAAAGAAGATTTAACAACTGAAAAGGAATTTTTGGAAGCACAGCAAGTTCGTGACAATGCGTATATTGAATATAATCTTATGAAGCAAAAATTACGTGCTATTGGTATAGAGAAAAATATCAGTCAATGTCACGATAACTGTGACTTAACATTGTATGAAATTCGCTCACCTGGAGATGGCGTTATTACTGAGAAGCATGTCGTCCACGGTGAATTATTGAATGATGAAAGTCGTCCTTTTGTTATTGCCAATCTTGACCACGTTTGGGTCAATCTAACGGTTTATCAGAAAGATCTTGAAAAGATAAATCTAGGACAGCAAGTGCAAGTTATTTCTGGTTATGGCATCCCAGATGTAGAAAGTGAAATTGTTTATATCAGTCCTAATGTATCTGAAGAAACACGAAGTGCAACTGCACGTATCGTTATCGAAAACAAAGATAAAAAATGGCGCCCGGGTTTATTCGTCACAGTCGCTGTTACATTATCAGATCTTAATAGTGACATTGTTATTCCTAAGACAGCTATCGAGTCGATCGATAATCAATCTGTTGTTTTTATCAAAACTGAAGAAGGGTTTGAACCACATCCTGTGACCTTAGGCCGTAGTGACAACACTCATGTAGAAATTTTAGAGGGTTTACACTCAGGTGCAAAGTACGTAGCAAAGAATGCTTTTGTTCTTAAAGCACAGATGCAAAAGGCTTCTTTTGGCGATGGACATGGACACTAAATATAAAATTAGAAAAGAGATAGTAAAATTATGATTGATAAATTAATCGACTTTAGTCTGCATAACCGATTACTGATGGTGTTGTTTGCCGTCATGATAATGATTGCCGGTTATCGTGCCTATACGCAAATACCCATTGATGCATTTCCCGATGTCTCACCAAATTTAGTACAAGTCTTTACCGAAACGGAAGGTCTTGCTCCGGAAGAAATCGAAATGTACGTCACCTTTCCGGTGGAAGTGGCCATGACCGGATTACCCGGCATCGATAATGTTCGCTCTATATCCAACTTTGGTCTGTCAGTAGTGAATGTTTATTTTGAAGACAACGTTGATATTTATTTTGCGCGTCAATTAGTCAACGAACGTTTACAGGAAGCAAGAGAACAAATACCGGATGGTTTCGGTGAGCCGGTAATGGGACCTATTTCTACTGGTATGGGGTTAATCCTATTTTATTATCTTGAAGACACAACAGGTCAATATTCACTGATAGAGCTACGAGAGATTCAGGACTGGATAGTTAAATTCAACTTACAAACTGTACCAGGTGTTACTGAGATACTGGGCATAGGTGGTTTTGAAAAACAATTTCATGTAGAGATTAATCCCGATGCGTTATTGCGTTATTCGGTATCGTTGAATGAAGTAATCGAACGTATTCGTGCCAATAATCTAAATGTCGGTGCACAGTTCATCGAGAAGAACTCTGAAGAATTTATTGTCCGTTCTGTTGGTTTAGCCAAAGGCATTGATGATTTAAATAATATAGTCATAAAGACTGTAGATGGCAGTCCTATCTTTCTGGGGGATCTGGCGGGTATTCAAACAGGTGGTGCTATACGCAGAGGATTACAAACCCGTAATGGTGTAGAGGAAGTGATTGCCGGGATGGTGATTAAATTGTTTGGCACCAATTCTTCAACAGTGATTGCGGATGTTGAAAAAAGATTAAGTGAGATTAATAAGATACTTCCTGAAGGGATTAGAATCGTTCCTTATTATGAACAAAAAAGTCTGGTTGAGGCATGTGTTAAGACTGTAACAGATGCTTTGGTTCAAGGTGTTGTATTGGTTGTTATTATTCTGCTAGTGTTTTTGGGGGCACTACGACCCAGTTTTGTCGTTGCGATATCAATTCCGTTTTCGGCCTTCTTTGCTTTGATAGGGATGTATGTTCTCGATATCTCTGCCAACTTGATGTCGTTCGGTGGATTAGCAATAGCAATTGGCATGATGGTCGATGGCGGTGTTGTCATGGTTGAAAATATCGATCGCCTGTTACGCAAAGCAAGTCCGGATGAGCCAGTATTACATATCGTGGGTCGTGCCTGTCGTGAAGTGGGGAGGCCCATTGTCTTTGCGATTATCATTATTCTGATAGTGTTTCTCCCTTTGTTTACTCTGCAAGGTGTAGAAGGAAAAACATTCGGACCTTTAGCGTATACCATTGCATTGGCAATGACTGGATCATTGTTATTTGCGATCTTTATCGCACCTGTACTTGCCTCGTTTGTCATGAGTAAGCCTAAACAGAAAGAAAATGAAGATGGTGAAGATCAAGTGTTCATCGTTAAATGGTTACTTAAAATCTATACTCCACTGGTACGCTATTTCGTTCATAACCGAATCATTGCGTTAATCGTTGCGTTTGTTTTAATTGTTATCGGCGCTGCAATTTTTCCTCAGCTTGGTGCTGAATTCACACCAAAGTTGAATGAAGGCACGATAGTTGTTCGCTTAACTATGGCACCGTCTATTTCGTTAAAAGAAAGTAAGCGTAATACCATGTTAGTTGAAAAGCGTGTTTTAGAAATTCCTGAAATTACCAAAGTGGTGACACGTATCGGCCGTGGTGAAGTAGGAGCACATGCTGATCCAACTAATTCTGCCGAAATGTATGTCATTCTTAAACCAAATACGGAATGGCGTAAGCCTAAAGATCAATCTTTTATCGAAGATCAGATTCGGGAAAAAATAAAAAACATTCCCGGCATTCAGGCGAACTTAACTCAGCCTATAAAAATGACGGTTGATGAATTACTGGAAGGTGTCAGAGCAGAACTCGCAATAAAAGTGTTTGGTGATGATCTGGATATTTTAAAACAGAAAGCCGATGAAATAGCAGCAGTGATACAAGAAGTAGAGGGGGCTGCTGATGTCCAGGTTGATCAGGTATCGGGTGTGCCACAACTTCGTATTCGTCCCGATAGGCAAGCGATTGCCCGTTATGGTTTAAATCTGGAGGATGTTCAGAGTGTTATTAGTGCTGCAGTCGGTGGTGTCTCTGCTGGGCAAATCTTTGAAGGGATACGCCGTTTCGATATTTTTGTTCGATATATACCGGAAGCAAGAGCAACAAAAGACGATATTAGACAAATACTGATCGAAACTCCTGACGGAATAAAAGTCCCACTTGAACAGGTCGCTTTGATTGAAGAACTGGTTGGTCAAAGACAGATCACGCGACAAAACAATCAACGTTTTATTACAGTACAAAGTAATGTTGTCGGTCGTGATATTGTTACCTTTGTCGAAGAAGCGCAACAACAAATTGATCAAAGTGTTGAGTTACCTCCTGGTTATCTAGTGACTTGGGGCGGGCAGTATCGGTTACAACAGGAAGCGAACAAGCGTTTAGCAATCGTTATCCCCGTTACGTTACTATTAATATTCATCATGCTTTTTAGCAGTTTTAATTCATTTAAAAATGCGACGTTAATCTTCTTAAATATACCTTTGGCTCTGGTAGGAGGAGTGGTCGCTTTATGGTTAAGCGGGCAAAATCTTTCTGTACCGGCCTCTGTCGGTTTTATTTCACTCTTTGGTATTGCATTAATGAATGGAATTGTACTGGTAACCTACTTTAATCAATTATTAGAGAAGGGAATGAATATTGATGAAGTATCTATTCAAGGAGCGTGTCTCAGATTAAGACCTGTATTGATGACTGCTTTAACAACAATCCTGGCGATGATTCCACTATTATTCTCTACAGGTACAGGTAGTGAAGTTCAACGTCCATTAGCGACAGTGGTCGTGGGTGGAATAGTAACCTCTACTATATTAACTTTGTTAGTGATTCCCGCACTTTATAAATGGTTCGCCATTCATATTGAACCTGAAAATAATTAAAGCCAATATTGGAGAATTTAAGTATGAAAATGATAGTTGCATACATAAAAGAACATATGCTTGAAAATGTGACTCTGGCGCTACATAAGATTGATGGGTTAACTGGGATGAGCATAGCTAATTACAAAGGTTTTGGAAGAAGCCGTGGTGGTACAGAAAATGAAGAGCGTCTTGAAGACGGTTTTGACTTTTTGCCGTGTATTAAAATGGAAATAACATGTGAGGATGAACTTGTCGAAAAAATCGCACATGAAATACAAACGCATGCTCATACAGGTTTACGACGTGATGGAAAAATCTATGTGCTACCAGTTGACAATGCAATTCGAATTAGTACTGGTGCTGCGGGAAAAGATGCAATTTAATAATGTGATATTCAATACTCTAATAATATGAATAAATCGCATGTACACAATGAACATATGAATGTTCAAAATACCAATAGCATTAGGCGATTAATGCTTGCACTTTTTGTTAATCTTGTTTTGACCGTAGTGCAGGTCATTGGTGGAATTATTTCAGGAAGTCTTGCACTCGTTGCTGATGCTCTTCATAACTTTAGTGATGCAGCCGCTCTTCTAATTGCATTGATTGCCAGAAGATGGGCAAAGAAGCCTGCGGATGAAAACCGTACATTTGGTTACAAGCGTGCTGAATTAATCGGTGCAATGATTAATTTAACAACCTTGATCTTAATTGGGTTCTATCTACTGTTCGAGGCTGTCATGCGCGTTTTTGAACCTGAACCGATAGCCGGTTGGATAGTCGTTATTATTGCCTGTATTGCATTAGTTATAGATGTAATTACAGCTGCATTGACTTATACCATGTCAAAAGACAGTCTTAATATACGCGCAGCCTTTTTACATAATGTGGCAGATGCGCTGAGTAGTGTCGCGGTTATCATCGCAGGTACACTTATCATTCTTTATGAATGGTACTTTGTGGATACGATTTGTACTTTTCTAATCGCGGTTTATGTTCTTTTTCATGGATATATCGAAATAAAATCAGTGATTCGGATTCTTATGCAAAGTGTGCCGACTGATATTGATATCAATGAAGTGACTAAGAAAATAGAGGAGATTGAAAATATAAAAGAAGTCCACCACTTGCATGTGTGGGAATTAAATGAACATGAACGGTCACTCGAAGCACATGTCGTTATTTCTGAGTCGGGACATCAAGATGCAGAAAAGATCAAAGGTCAAATTAAAGATATTTTAAATGAATCATTTCAGATATCGCATTCAACTATCGAGTTTGAATATGAGAGCCAGTCAATTAATAATAGCTGTTGTGATAACTCAATTATTACCCCTCATTAATAAATTGAAATATAAAATACTATGAACGATTGTGGTTGTCATGAGGATATAGATCCAAAGAACCAACGTAATCTCTTAATTACTTTAATAGCAATTAATGGCGTTATGTTTTTATTCGAGTTTGCGTTCGGTTTATATGCGGAATCGACGGGGTTAATTGCAGATTCACTCGATATGTTAGCGGATGCGATGGTATATGGCTCAGCATTACTCGTTATTGGAAAAACGGCAATGGCTAAAGCGAATTCAGCGATGTTGAGCGGCGTGTTTCAAATGTTACTTGGGTTTGGAGTAATTATTGAAGTTATTCGACGTTTCATATTTGGTAGTGAACCAATTTCTACCGTTATGATTGTTATTTCACTAATCGCTTTAACCGCAAATATTATTTGTCTTGTTTTACTGAATAAACATAAACAGGGTGAAATTCACATGCGAGCAACCTGGATTTTTTCAAAGAACGATGTAATTGCAAATATAGGCGTTATTACTGCCGGTATATTAGTAGCATACTTTGATTCAGCAATACCCGATTTAGTAATTGGTACAATAATTTCATCGGTTGTTCTATATGGATGTTATCAAATATTCAGTGAAGCAATAAAGACCAGAAAAATGAATAATATTTAACGAATACATAATGTTATTTGCAACATGAACCGCCTTCTTGTATCGATGGACATTTAACATCGCCGTATGAGCAGAAAACACAACAATCCCCTTGTTTTGGTTTAAGCATTGTCTTGCAACTTTTACAATCATAGAAAAATTGGCATGAATTGGTGGGCATGATTTCTTTCTCTTTATAACTGCATTTTGGGCAGGTTATTGTAGATTCTAAAATCATATCAGCCATAATTTTTACCTAGCTTATTTCGCAACGTGGCTTAGTTGGATAGATAATATCCAATATAGAAACCACAAGCATGAAGATTAAGCCGATATAGAATAAATAGGTACTCCATCCATATTTCCATAAAGGATAGAGTGTTGCTAATACGGCAATAGGTCCAACAATAGATAAGACTCCTCTAATATTAACGCGATGTTTATACCAGCCATAGCTATTAGCCAATAAAGCAATTACGGCAAATATTGGCAATAATTTATTAATAAGAATTCCTTCATAGTTAGAAAGAACGCCTAGTCCCAATGAAGCACCCAATGCACCTAACGCAGGAAAACAACCAGCGCAGCCAATAGCAGAGCCTATAACACCTATTGAGCCTATTTTTTCAGCGATTCTGGGAATGATTTGCATAGGTGATTTCTCTAGTTATTTAATTGACTATCTACTTACGAGTTATATGATAGAACCTGTAGTAGATACAGGATCAAGGGTTAATTCTATGGCATCCAATAAAACTTATATGAAGCGCGGCATACTGGCTAACAAAGCTGACGTTAATATTGAAACCATACGTTATTACGAGAATATTGCTTTAATGCCTACGCCTATGCGTAGTGAAGGTGGGCACCGTGTTTATAGTAATAACGATCTTAAAAAACTCAGCTTTATACGCCGATGCCGAGAATTAGGTTTCACGCTTGATGAAATAAAAGGCTTACTTGGGCTTGTTGATAGTAGAAATTACACTTGTTCAGAAATACGTGACATAACAACAGAACATCTTAGTGATGTGAAACAAAAGATACGCGATCTTAAAAAAATGGAACGTTCATTGAAAGATATGGTTTCTGAATGTAACAGCTCTCTTCATCCTGATTGCGCAATAATTGAAACTTTATTTTCTTGATGTTGAGAGTTATAAACTTCTGCTTTCAGTATAAGCGTCCTTTAAATTTCGTGTGTATTTGATTTTAATTATTCTCAGACCCTAAGAGTCTCATTGTTTAAACGGAAATAATTTTGCCAAAACTAAATGTAATACATCGACTAGAACGCTTAAGCGAGCGTATAGCGCAGTTAGAAAATAACGAGGCAATTGAAGCAAGAGAAATTAATTCGCTTCTAACTAATGAGCAAAAAGAACTGCTTAAGAAATTATGGGCTGAGCAACAAAAACTACGAAAGCAATCACCTCCAAAAACAGAAGAAGATAAGAAGCAACTTGGTTGGAAAACGAAACGAGAAATACGGATTGATGTTTTGAAACAAGCATTGTTAGAAATGAAGGACAATTCAGATAGTGAGATAGATGCGCTAAAACAGCAAAGTGAAGCAAAAGCAGCTAAGGTGTTTTTGGATGCTTACTTTGATGCTAAGGATGAAAATAAAAATGCTTGGGCAAAAGGTAATGCTGCATTACAGAGAGCAGGATTTAGCAGAATTAATGAGAAAACTGGACGTTATGAGCACGGCAACAATGCAATGAACAACAATGCACAGGATAAGTATAAAAAAGAAATGCTTGAAATGGAGGAAAAAATACGCAATATGCCAAACACTAAAAAATCATAAAAAGACCAAATTGGCAAAATCACCCTAAACACCCAGTTTATGTAAATGCAGTGTTTTCTACTTATCAAAAAATACTGCATTTACTTAAACCTTATCTTCAAAAAGTAATTAGACCATTAAAAAATGGAATTAGATTAGTGAATTGAATGGAATTTAATAACTTAATTTTCAATAAGGCGTTGAAGAACATAAAAAACAGTTGAATTAGCAATAACAACTCCGTTAAGTTGCACATTTTGATGCACATTAGGTTTATACAGACATATCCCATTGTTTTTAATTGTTATTTTTATAACTAATCTATTTTTAATCCATTGGTCGGGCGTTCGAATCGCCCACGGCCCACCAATTTCTTGAATAATAAGATAATATGTAGGGTTTTCTAAAAATCATTGGAATCTATAGCCCTACATAGGGGGAAAAGTTCGATTTAAGCAACTTCTTGAGTCACTTTGCCTTCTAAGATCTAATTCTTTTTAAAGAGGCACAGGTATTGCCTAGAGAGTGGCTTAGGCAGATATTTAGAAGCTGTGAGCTTTGAGGTAACAAATTGTTTAATAGTAGAATAATGTCAAAACGATTAATGATTGCAAGATGGTCAGGTACGTTTATGGGCATAGCGGGGGCACTCCTAGTTGCTTCTAATGTTGAAGCTAGTAAATATGGATTTCCTTTATTCTTAGTGGCTAGTGCTTTGTGGGGAATTGCGGCGTATTGCACAAAAGATAATGCGCTATTATTACTACAAATTGTGTTTTTTTCTATTGATTCCTACGGAATATATAGATGGTTCATGTGATTCGAATTCTATTCATGCCATTTTAGTACTGACTCGAACTGACGACCTATTATTCTTGAATTACGAAAATTCATTATACCAAACGAACTTAAAAACACCGACGCCTCAACAAGATCCTTCTGATTTAGTGTTGTGATTAATACGCCATTAGTGCCCATTTTTACAGCTTATTACTTAAATTCTTGAATTATGAAATCTCTAACAGCTTATATGAACAGCTCAACACCACTAGATAATTCTACATGACCGATTATTTCGTATCCTTCTAGTAGCTCAAGATATAGTTTTACTAAATTAAGTTTTAATAACTACATTTATTAATTTAAAGATGATGATAGGATTAGTCAGTGGAAGCAGATATTAATCCTCTGTCTTTATTTTTGAAAGTTTGTAGACTTGAAGTTCCTGAGCATTCTTATTTGTTTTTAATGTGTCTCTCTCTGAAAGATACAATTTCACGTTGTCGGTCAATGCGTCAGTTAATTTATTTGTTGCGAGCACTTGTCCCTCTTCCACATTATCAATCAGCTCAATCACTTCATTAATTCCATCACCCCCGATAGTTCCTGACACTACTTCCATCTGACCGTAATTCAAAGCGATCGTGATAGGCAAAGTTAATTCTTTAAATATGGAAGGATCATAATCAGCAGCTATAGTAGAAAAAAATGACATCTTATTGTTTGATTCCTGAATTTCTATGGCCGCAACCGCAGCAGAGTCTGCATTAGGAAAACCACACAGGAGACCTCCTCTCAACTTCCTTGATACTAAACCACTATGATTATTTACAAATTCTGTGATGACAGAGTTAATTTGTGAGGTTTTTTGATGAACAAGTCCTTCCCCAACAATTTCTATCAGATTAAAGTTAGTTTCTACTTTAGCAAAAAGCATTCCTAGTGTGTTTGTTAAAAGCGTCATAAAAAAAACTCAACATTTCCTAATAACATAACAAAAATAGAATATTCTTATGCCTCCAAAACAATATCTGTTTTGGGTGTTGAGATGCACGTCAAGCAATCACCTTCCTCGATAGTTGCTCCTTGAGGTGAGAAATATTCAACGTCTCCTTTACTCACTGGAAGCGCGCAAGCGCCACAATTACCAGAACGACAACCTGACTCGAGTGCAATTCCGATGGATTCTGCAAACTCTAATATAGATGATGATGTTCCATCCCAGTCCAGCTCTTTATTAGATTTATTAAACTTGATTGATACTTTTGAAACAGGCTTCGCTTTATGTGAATCTTCCGACGCGACTTTTTTTACTGTGGCGGGCCCGAAAGCTTCGAAATGAAGTTTGCTATCAGAGACTCCCCACTCTTTAAGGTCATGAACAATGGACTGCATCATTGGAGGTGCTCCACAAAGATAAAAATCAAAGTTATTAGAAGGCAGTACACTTTTAAATAGATCAACACTCACTCGTTCTTTATGATGATAGTGTTTAGTCAAGACATCTGAAGTAAGCGGACGGCTGTAACATGCCTGCACATGAATGTTATCATTATCTTTATCTATTTTATTAATATGATCTAGCATTATATGTTCGTTGCTGTCACGTACTCCATAAAAGAACCAGACTTCTCTTTTTTGTCCTGAGCTAGCGAGATAATTCAACATGCTCAAAACAGGTGTAACACCGACTCCACCACCAACTAAAACTATTGGGTTCATATGTTCAGTATCAAGGAAAAATTGCCCTGAGGGCGCCTTTACATCGACGATATCGCCTTCTTGTAATTGCCGGTGAAAATAATTTGACATTAATCCACCATCAAGCTCGGGGTTATCACGCGGAGGAGGAATTCTTTTTACCGTTACTCTGTAATAATCAGAATGGTTTGGACTATCAGATAGAGAATAACAACGTGTGATTGGCTTTGTTTGACCCGGAATATTGACTTTAAAAGTTAAATACTGACCAGGCATAAAAACAGGCAATGGCTTTTTGTCATGAGGAGAAAAGTAAAAAGAACATATACCTTCTGATTCAAGTACTTTTCCTTGAAGTATAAATTTTCTATATCCATCCCAAGCAAGATTGTTAGGATTATTTCCTAATTTATTAACTGGGTCCGCCATTAACTTCAGTTTCTCCGACAATATTAGTAGTTCTTGCTTGTGAAGCTGGTTAAACAATTTCTGCCTTTTAACTTGGGATATGACTATTGAACAAATATAGAACGTACATAACAGGAGAATTAGTAAACATATTATTGGTGGAATTAGATTCATTTAATTCATTCCTCAGAATTTACGTCGAATTTCTAGTCTTATACCAGACTGGTCTTCTGCCTTATCCAAAAAAGAAGCGATGGCATCAGCCCTAAATATCCACTTTTCATCTAAAGGTTTCTGGTAACGAATTCCTAAAGCATATTGGTCACCTTTTGCGACACGACTATTATTACCACCTCTGACTTGTACGGAAGCTATCTCAACAACTAATTGTTGATCAAGATTGAATAAATATGAAAGGCCGAGTGCCCCACCCCAAGTATTATTAGCTGTGTCATCAAGCTTGGGAAAACCCGTCACGCCATCAGTCTCAAAATTAATACCGGTATTTTTCAACACACCACCAGCGTCCGCCGCTCTAGCTAACGACTGTGGTCGATCAATTCCAATGAAAGCGTTAAAATAAGGAATAAATGTAGAGGGTTTAGAAGTAATTAAGGAGTTTTCAATTAATAAGAGATACCCATCGGCAGTTTCCGATCTTCCGACTAAATTTTGGCCGACATTACTGATAAACCGAATACTATTGGATATTTTATTTCTATATCTTTTAGTAAACGCGAAAGTAAAATTGTGATAATCAGAATCATCCAATGCATCTTGCCCATCTGTGTAACCATACCCCATCTCCCAATAACCCTGCATAGCATCAACAAATGCTGTTACTCCATAAATATTTACATCATCTTCCGTTGAAGAGCCATCGACAGCAACAACGCCCGATGTCGACACATCATCAAACCCAGCAAAAAAAGTTATATCAACGTTGGTAATATCAAGTGTTTTACTATTCATAGCCGGAATGGTGAATGCTAATCCTGTAAAAGCATCTTCAACCCAGACACCATTTTGAAATAAAAGAGGCATCAACCCTATCGAAAAAGGTAGATCCCATGAAACATAATCATCATTAATTCCCGAGACAATAGCACCTAGATCACCTTCAAAAAAGAAAGCTTCAATATTGGCATTTAATACAGAGTCGCAGCCTGTTTCGTCATTTCCAAAAAATTCACATCGGCTAAAATTTCCATTTCTATCTAGTGGTCGCATGAATGCATGCAATCGTTCTGTGGCAGTAAACCTATAATCTAGATCTAAATTTAGACGTGTTGCAATCTGACCAATTTCCTTAGTACCATTATCATTAAAAGCTAGCGCCGTTCGCAAATCACCATAAATTGCAAATTGATTAAAATTAGGATTCTTATCTCCAAAAAAATTATATGTCCGTTTCAATGGACCAGATTCATAAATTCTTCTTCCTAATTCCAATAGAGGTCTTGGGTTAGCAACTTCTCGCTTTCCGCCATATATTTTTAGTTGTGCATTAACATCGTAAGCATGGACTTCATAGGAAGGATCGCTTTTGAAAACTTTATCGTCATGTTTGGTTGAGCTGGCCTCCGGAGACATCTCTGGCTGATAATCATCATCAGCTTTAATATCTAAGCTTGTGAATACTATTAAGCTCAATACGAAGTGAGCTGCTTTCCATTCTTTCATTAGCCTCAGTCCTTATCTAATTTAATGAACCTGAAATTCGACTGTATATGGATGTATGTCTACCATCCACTCATTCATCGAACGTTCCATATCAACGGTAGCCTCTACAAACTTCATAAAATAAATCGGTTCTGCACGACTTCTTAAGCGTACAGATAGTTTGTATTGTCCTGAACTCTTGATGAGCTCGGCTGGTACTTTATATTTCGCGTTCCGACTTCCTAGCGGCGGGATACTTCGCCCCTCCATACGCACGAATGGTGGATGATTCATTACCGAAACAGGTTGTTGGGCTGGACGTAAAAATGGCAACTGATCAATATCAAAATTTACAGGCAGATACATTTCCCGATCAGTTCCTTTCACATTTGTAGTCAAGAATTTTGTTTGTAAATTAAATAACTGTTCATCAGCTTCAATCTTCCCTGATGAAACATCCAACGAATGCATATCAGCCATATCTCCATAGCTATCTACATATCCAGACTCCCATACGGTCACGCCCTCTGGATTAGTCAACGCGACATTCAACCAAATTTCAGGTTGTGCTCCAAGTGAGCCAGATGGAAGATTATGGCCTGAATTTGTGTTGGTAACTTTGTATGAGAATTTAAGGTATTTGCCAGCTTCAGGCGTTCCATCAAAAAATGGCCCATCAACTCGCGACCCGTTTTCCATAACCTCCTTTCTTAATTCCATTTTCTCCTGTGTTTTTTCAATATTCTCTGTCACCACCTCGAACGCTGTTTCACGATCATCACGTTCTTCCCATGCTTCAGGAAACTCTATGCCGCCATTTTCTTCGAATTCATCTTCAAAGTCTTCAGAACCCCAGCCAGCGCGATAATCATATTGTAACCATTCTTCAACAGTCCATTCTTCAGCTTCCGGGTTATGCGGAAAGAGGCCCGGGTGTGCAACTGAATAGCCAGGCCCATAAAATGCGTGATTTGAGTGTTTTCGATCATCATTAACCGTCTTCCCATTCACTTCAGCAGCAGGTCCAATGTCATAACCTGAATCGACGCCAGGGATTTTTCCCATATGACAATCCTGACAAGTTATACCTTCCTTGAAGGCCGGTGAGGCTCTGTATTGTTCCCAAACAACCTCGAGCTTAATTCCTAGATTGATTGCCACTTGATGACAAGAAACACAAAACTCGGATTCAGATAATTGTTCAAACTTAATCGCACCAAGATGAATTTTTTTACCGCGACCTTTTGGCGATACAGCGATCTTAAGTTCATCCTTATTTTCTATTGCTTTCATAACACCATCACCGCCAAAGGGCCCATATACAGGTTGATAAATATCACCTGCAACAATTCCTCTTTCACCATTGGCTTTACCAAATTGTTCGTCAATTCGATGACATGTAACACAGGTGACACCTTCTCTTGACACTTGACTTCGCTCCCATAGCGGGAGATGACGTTCTTCTCCTAATGTTGTCCCAACACTCATATGACAACGAACGCAGAAATTATCTATCGTTGGTGCAAGATCATTAATTTTTTGTTCAAACTTATGAAACATAGGAGAAATAGACGCATAAGCATGACTAGAACTACTCCATTCATTATAGATTTTTTTATGACATCCGGCGCATTCAGTTGCACTAGGAAAATCACTTTCTTTGTAGATATTAGCATGTGGATCTGCTTCAACTTTAGTTTCATCTGCGGCAGAGACAAAAGTCATAAAATTAATTAGTATCATAACGAGTATAAATCGTAAATTGATTTTCAACATGTTATTCACTCCTTTTTGACCATTACTTTTTCTTTGTATCCAGGGTTAAGATGGTAATTATGACATATTACACAATCATCTCTGGCTTTTTCTGGTTGATGACATTCAGCGCACTTTACTTTAGATATGGACCGGAAATTACTCAAGAAATCATCAGCATCCCTTGTTTCCTGGTCAAAATATGCTTCGTAATCACTATCAGAATCTAGCTGATGGCAAAACTGACAGTTTTTCTTTGGACCAAGAAACTTGATATGAATACCGTGGCTATATTTACTAAAGTGTCGTTCTACCTGACCTCGATAATTCCAAGTGGCCTGACTTATTCCTTCAGTCGATTTAATCCTATCAACAAGACCGGGTTGATGACATTTTGCACACGCACCTGGCCCTTCTTGCGGATCCAGCAAATAATCACGTACACGTTCAATTATTTCAGGTTCTATATTCTCTTTCATTTGAGTTAATTTTGTTTCATTCAGAAACAACTCTATCCATGAAAGTATAACAGGGTCAGCATGTTCAACAGCACGGTATCTCAATGTTTGTTCACCATCGTCGTCTCCGCCTGCGACCCAGCCATACTGTTTAATATTCATATCATCATTTTCGATAAATTCATCTTCATTGAGCCAGTTTTCCGCTGCTTTTTTTACTAATATTGAGTTAAGTCCCTTTACCAGCATGGGTAACTCCTCGGCGATAGTTAATTCATCCGCAAAATCCAACATAGCTTCATCTGGGTTTTCGGCAAGTATTTGCAAAAACTCTAAATGTTCATCAAGTGCATCTTCATCATCTTCATCATCTTCGGAGATACCAAGTAGAAGAGCACTTACGGGTGTGAAGCTTTCTGCTGCAATAATCTTAAACTCTCGAGAAGTAATTTGCGACTGATGACAATTACCGCATATCTGCGCATATGGCTTTGCTTTAACTTTTCTTGCTGCCGTTTCGACTTCATGGCAAGCAGTACAATTTTTGCTAGCAAATAGTGAAAATTCTTTATCAACACTCTTTTTACCTTGCCATTTCGCCTCTACAAAATAATCATTAATATGCTGGTTATGGTTAAATTTAATGCTGTCTGGTGTACCAGAAGGATATTTTGGTGGAAATTCTGGATGATCGTCGACAAAGTTATCAAATTTTACCTTGTGGCAATTCGAACAGGTGCTCTGAGTAACTACATTTAAGTTTGCTTTTTTTCCTTTATGCTCGCTATGACAGCTTACGCATTGTGTTTTATCTGTTTCGGGAGTGAACGAAGTAAAAGAAAAATTGTGTGGGGCCAATTCAGGTTCGTTAAAGCTATGGCAGTCCAGACATTCAGAGCTCATGTCATTTTTAGAAAAGGCAGCCTTCACCCAGTCAAATGGGGAGTCGTTGTGATTAGTATGACAAGATGCACAACCCTCATCCTGAGTAAAACCCGTGTGAATGTCTGAAAGATGACCGGCGTCCAACATACTTATTGAAGGATTAATATGTTCACTTGTATTTGAAAATGCGCCAATCATTCCTAAAGCAACTATCAATGCTAATAAGCTAAGCCTTTTCCTATGAGATCGGATTCTAAGCTTGGGCACGCAAGGGGGTCTGTTCTTAGCACAACCACCGTCTTGTAATGGCCCTTGACTACATGGGCCTCCTGCACTTTTTGACCTAGTACATTTATAACCTCCACCCTGCTTAACAGGCGAGCAACTCACTGCACCACCACATGTTCCATCCGCTTTCGGCCCTTGGGGACATGATTTTTGCCAAAATATATTTCGGCCACAGAGGTGACGAGACAGAGGTCTCTCATATCTATCTGGACGCTGATCAACACTCATATTGCGTATATGTTAACTATTAATAAGTGCCAAAGAACAAACGTAAACATAGATAACGATAGAGGAATATGCACGAATAACCAATATTTCAGAATACTCTGCGCAGCATAATGAAAATCGATTTGATTTTTTTTAACAGCATAGCTTTTCAATTCATCCAAATAATCAGTCTCTGATTGACTTAAATAACGACGCACAAGCGTGAAGTGATGTTCAATCCAACTCGTCCCTTTGCGCCCCCCCCAAAGATGATTAAAAAAATATCTCGGCTGCAAAAAGAACCAGTCAAGCGTTTCAATATAGTGTCTAGCAAGGGTATTCTTCTCCGTCTCACTAGTACAGAGCAGTATTAATGCTTCGTTTTTTTCTCTTATCTCTGCGATAACGTCTGGTATTCTTTCATAAATAATTTCAGAACCAGTCTCATTAAGTCGCTTTGGGTAGAGACGCTGGAATAAAACACCAACTATCCCGCTAAATGAGACCATGTAAAATAGCAAACCAAGAATTTGTTCATATAAGCCCTGCGGCCAAATCGAACCAGTATGTAACCAGTAAATCAGTAATCCCGTTGTTCCAGCTGCAATATGAAATATTGTCCAGTACTTAGCAGCAAGCAGGGGAACGAACGATAACCTCTTACGAAGATTAAAAGCGAAAAGCAAAAGAATTACGACAAACAAGCTGTACCCAGTTACAACACTTGGATCGCCTAAGTTACTTTTTACATAATCTGCATAAAACCAAATTGCAAGATAGCAAAACAGCAATAAACTGCTTATGAAAAAAATAATGAAATTATCCCGATTCATATCAAGCACTTTAATGTGATAGTTATTTTAATTTAATTCCATGTTGAATATATCTTGATTACCAAAATCAACTCTTTTCAGCGCATCATGAGGACAAGCATTTACACATGCGGGACCTCCTAATTGGTCAATGCAAAGATCACACTTAGTTGCCTTCAGAATAGGTTGTTGCGTTTTTGGGTCGAGAATTGATAATCCATCTTGATCTTGGATTTCAACCATCTTAATATTCTTATACGGACAAGCATTAGAACAAGTACCGCAGCCTATACAGGTAACATCATTAATTATGACGTTACCCCCGCCCTGGCTTCTATGAATGGCTCCCGTGGGGCAACCAATCATACAGACCGGATCAAGGCAGTGCATACAGGCATTAGCGACCATGCTTGCCCCGTGTGTTTGTCCCTGCCGGGTAAAACGAGGGTTGCCGTCGTGACTGTTGCTACACGCCGTCACACAATCATCACAACGAACGCATTTATCTAGGTTAATGAGCATCGCCTGAGTACCATTGATGAAATGGTTCTCTACTGCCCATTCAAGCAAAGCGTCATTAGCCAAAGGTCTATCTGCCGCGTCCGATAGTCTTGATTTCGGCTCTGTCATACTTGGGAAAACTAGCTCTGACAAGATGTCTGTGGAGACCCTTAGTACGTGTATATATCCTAGCGTTGTCAGCGACGTTTCTAATGGCGTTTCCTGATCATTTTTCCATGAGGTGTAGAGTTCATCTAGTCCAAAATAATCACCTTGACGAAGATAAGTAAGCGTCCTCTCGCCGCTACCCACCTTCATCGTGACACCGCCAAAGCCACCAGCAATAAGTAACAAACCATCGGCATAGTCACCCTGCTTAACCACTACATCATTTTCATCTTTGTTTAAATTGTCGCTACTTTTAGAATAAGTCAAATACCATTCAAAGCTCCCATACGTCTCGAACAAAGTATTGTTAGCAACTTGCTGTAGAGCATCTTCATCAAGTTCTCGAAATATAGGGTGCTCACGCAAATGCCCCTTTAAAACATTATTTCTGTAACTTTCATCGATAATATGTCGCCAGCCATCATCATATTTACGGATATCTCGTAATCCTTGCCAACGTATTTCCAGAAGAACTGTTTCGGTCTTGGCAAAGATAGTCGATGTTCTTTGCACTCTACCTAATGCTGCTATTTCCCCAAAAATTTTACCACTTTTAAACTCTACAACATCATAAATATCTTTTAGCGCGGGGACTTCTTTGATGTCAGAAATATTTTGTAAAGGCTCTTTGAATATTTGTTGGTGGTCTCTTGCATTGAATAATGAAGCATGTTCTGTTTTATCGTCTTTTTGCAACCCCGTACTCTTATCTATATAAAGGTCAGTATTTCTTCCCTCTGGAATATTACTATTACTCCATAATTGTGAAAGCACTTTCCAAAAAGTTTTTTTCTTCGTATTTGAACGACCCAGTAAATGTGATGGTAAGCTTGGCTTGATTACTACAGTAGCTTTACCTGAAATAACTAGAAATGCTGAATTTCCATAATCCCCTTCTCTTATAATTATTTCGCCAGGCTTGAACTTAACTAAGCGGCAATCATTCTTTATGATTCCCTCAAGAGGAACTGAACGAGGGAAACGTAAAGCATCAATCGTAGATATCTCTGGTCGTTCCATAAGCATAGCCAGATTGGCTTCCGTCATGTCGGGGTCGAATGCACTATCCCAACGGCCAGGACGTTCCATTGATTTAAAAGACGTCAACTTCATAAGGTTATAATTTTAATTGTCTCTTACTAATGCGATATTTTCGTTTATTTATATTTACTTTTTTCAGGGAGCATTTTTGCAACACTCTTACTCAGATCGACATCCTTTATTGCTTCCGCCAGTTTCTTCCCATTTTCGCTAGTTGGCTCATCCAACAGCTTTTTAATTTCTGGGATATCAGTTATTGCCGATAAAGCTAGTTTTGCAGCATCAAACCGATTTTGTTGAAATAACTTATATTTATCATCTGTAGCTCTAGCAAGACCATTCGACGCAGATACCAATATTGCAGCCTGACCTATAACATATGTCCGTGACAATTCGATGGAATTCATTTCAGCATTTACTGTAACGTCGGGAGGATAAAATCGATGCCGAACAGAACCTTGTGAATAAGCTATATATTCAAAATTTTCGTTTGCAGGATGTCCATTGGCCACTAATTTTGCTAAAATCTCAGGTTCCACATCATCTCTAGAGAGACCATGACAGCTCGTACAATTCTCTGCTAATTCATAATGCATGAAAGACCAGATCATTCCTGCTTCTTTTGCATCTGAGTATCGTTGTTGTTTGTGCTCTGCAGTTTCTGTGTCCGCCTTTGCACCACTACCATACTCGTTATGTATTGCCTTCCAATCTGATGAAGGACCATGACAGCTTTCGCAAGAGGGCCCAGCTTTAGCTTTGGCGGGCTTGTCTGCTTTCTTTTTCACAAGAGTATAGTGGCATGTGCTACACACAGGACTTTTCTTCATGGATTTCGCACCACCAATAGCAGCCAGTATCTCTTTAGCTTTCGGCTTTTTGTGAACGTCCTTGTAAGCAGCAAAATGCTTAGTCTCTTTCCACACGTCATATTCTGCTTCATGGCATTCCATACAGATTTTTGGCCCTACGTTGTGGGGCTCGGCCAAAGATATTGAAGGGAGAAGCAATAATAAAGACAGCATGATCATTAATGATTTTGACATTTTGCACAAAGACATACTAAATACCTCTAACTAAAGTTTGTAATTAACTTTTCACTTTTTAATTTACTTACGCTTTCAATACTGTCCATATTAATTAATAAAACTAATTTTTAATAGTATTATTAATCAGTTATAATTGAATAATAATCATTATCATTTAAGCTGATGGAGATATTCTCAAAACACTAAGTCAAGAGAATAATATAGTTTAGACTCTTTTTTTATGTGAACTTATAGTACACGGATGAGTTACCGAATAAAAAAATATGTTGCAATTTATTTTCACGAAACCCTACGCGTATATAACGAAAACGCGTCGTGCTTGTTTTTTTAAGGCATTTCTTAGATGGCCTGAAATCATATAAACACGAATGATGTGAAAATAAGGTTAGCGATAGACGTGAGTCTGATATTTTATCAAACATGCGCGACTATTTTTTTAATATTTTAATTATAAAAACACATATGAAGGAATGATTTATGCGCAGTATTTTAGGATTATCATTAATGTTATTGATAAGTGTTTCGTTAAATTCAAATTCAAATTCAAAT